>Ga0307515_10002781_pt1 | contig 37314 bp, 43 predicted proteins | sample 17_EM_MG_FD_194513 | JGI IMG/M metagenome (GOLD analysis project Ga0307515, IMG submission 194513) | Populus trichocarpa ectomycorrhiza microbial communities from riparian zone in the Pacific Northwest, United States - 17_EM | ecosystem: Host-associated > Plants > Roots > Unclassified | place... | reverse complement strand
TGATATAGAGCACAACAATTGCATCGAGGATCTGGAATGCCCAGAGCAGCGGGATGTGAGCGCCGCGCCAAATGTGCCCGGATTGGTTCGGCCGACACGGATGTCAAAGAGACAGGCTGAAAAGGTGTTGGTGACGGTCAATGCAGTTGAAATGTGGAGAAACAAAGGAGGGAAGAAAAAATAGGACAGAATGCGTCAATGGTTCACCAGCTTTATGTAGCTTGACCAAGAGTCTCAGTTAGAGATATATTATGGGCGAATCGTAAGAAGTAGATCGTGAATATCGGTTCATAAATAGATGTATAGCAGTCACATTAAATCTTTGGGCATGATAAATCGTTTTTAGTCGTGTGAGAGTGAACAGTGCAAGATTATTACGCCGCTCGGCTTTGCCACAGAGCTGAGTCTCAATCAGGCAGAATAACAGCCGATCAAGTCAAATGAGGATGAAATCAATTGTCGACAGCAGAAGATGTTGAATGGATAATACATTAGAATGAGCATCAAGAGAGCGTGAACGACTTTTGGCCTTCCATCTTGGAAATCGCATGGGCTGTGCGGCGATGTTCCGCCATAATCCTGCTATCGGCCTCCTTTCTAGGCAAAACCTCTGGCAACAACATCGCTACTATGTCCTAAAAATGAGCGTCAACAGAGCCTCAATGACTTTGGGCCGTTTATCAGGGAAAATCCTAGTGTTGTGCGGCGAAAATAGGCCATAATCAGACTATTGGCTGCCTTTCGAGGCAAAAACAGTAGCGACGACATCGCTACTATGTCCTAAAAATGAGCGTCAACGGAGCGTCAATGATTTTTGGCTTTGCATCGTTGGTAAGTTATGTTCCGATTAGTTGTAGACATCCATTTATGGGATATTCGTAGCCTTTACAGGCAAAAACAACAGCGAGAACCTCCCTGCAGCATCCTGGAAATGGGCGTCAACTGAGCGTCGACAGTTTTAGGACTTTCATTCTTTGTCATTCAGGCATCGCGCGGATCTTCGCGTGCGTAACTGTATTATTGACCGCCTTTCTAGGCAAAATAGCATATATCGAAGGTGAAATACAGATACCAAATTAATCGATATTACACACTCCTCAACACGCAAAAGCACAATGTTGGTTGCTGAAAACGCGATTTTGACAAGATACTATTAACACACTGCAAATACTACAGCCTTATATGAATGTATAGATGGACCAGTTGGGCGACCCGCTGACAACCCGCCAAATTCAGACGGGTTGGGAGTTTACCATGGAACCGTACCCGAGTGGGCAGTTCTGGTTAACTGACGACCAGGAGGGCCAATTTCACAACGGTTCATTTTGGACCCGGACACGGACCCGCAGTGACGGTCCGGAATCATTGCTAACACTACCCATGTGGTCCCACCAGGGCTCAACATTGTCCGGAAGGCAGAAGGAAAATGCATAAGCTGCCATACACACAAACATAAAATGTTCAGGTGAATGAACTATACACCCACCGACTGCCCCGAAAACCTTTCTCTTCCAGGAGTGACAAAATGAATCAATCCCCAACGCTCCTTCGAGAGTCAGAAACCTAAAAACTAGCTGACATCTCTCAGTATCTAGCCCAACGAAAAACGATATAAGAATCAGCGATTGGATCGTAGTCATTGATTCCGAGCGCTTTGATTTCAAGTTCAGAGGAAGTGAAACATCATCAGATTTCAACAAAACCGAGGGTTCTCTTTGAGAGACAGAACTCTCCGATGCCAAGGAAATATTCAAATGGAACATCAGGACCAGATTCATCACACATTGTCCACAAAGTACAGATACGAGATCCACATAGAGAAATGCAATGAATACTAGCACACGTCGACCGCGGCGCTACATGTATCTTCACGTCTCCACAACTTTTCACTGCACCCGGACTACCCCATGAAGCAGCGCGCATCAGAAATCATCGCCTTGATCATCAGGTGATTGCCAATCCAAGAGAGTCCTGCAAGATGCTGAAGACGGTCCAATCAATGGATCATTTAGCCACTGTCCACGCTGCGTAACAGATGGTCATCCCACAGACTGCATACAATGCAGTACCGGGATCACCATTGTTGATAACCCCCGAACCTGGAATCTACTGGTCCACCAGTCGATTACCATGATAAAGAACCCCTAATGGCCAATGGGAGGCACGCGGATTGAGTATCATAGTGCAGTGGTGCGAAAGTCGGGATAATGAAAGTACTCACGTATGGCTAGCACACATTGGAAGCAGCATGGGATTAATCAACTCCACTTTGGAGATTCTTCTGAATCCAGGTGAGATTGAGACATTCTAGCGAAAGCGCTAAACAAACGTGCAGTGAGCAGAGGCGGTAGTTGTGGCAGGAGTGAGTATTCGGATCCTAGACTGACTGCTGCCAGCTTGCCGAGTCGAGATGGGATTTGTGGACCTGCCGGGTTTGCCTGATACCTGGGCGAACCGCTTCACCTGCAATTACCGGGTGTTCCTTCTTTATCATCCCAACTCACAAGTTGGAGATAAATGGTGATGCGCATATGCCGGAACAGATACTTCACCTACTGATGATGGATGTTGTATCCCAGGGTGATACATGGACTATTGGGACTGATTCTGCGAAGAGAATTCAGAGACTGTTGCACGGCACCGGCGAATTGAACACGCGATCAATCTCGAACCACGGTTCAAGTTACCATACGGCTGCATCTACACCGTTTCGGTAATCGAGTAGGAAGCTCCCAAGGCCAAAATCGAAACAAACCTAACCAATGGATTCTTCCAGCGATCATCATTGCCCATGGGAGCACAAATCTTATTAGCGTAGTAGAAGTACTGCGACCTACATTTGTGCGTGGACTGCAGAGCTCTCCATAGACCCACAGTGAAGAATCAATATCCTCCAGACTGATGTCAGAGATGCTTGACAGGTTGTACCGAGGTTGGATATTCATGGATCTTGATGTTCGGAATGACTGTGACCTCATCTAAATTGAGACCGGTGACAGGTAGAAATCCGCATTTCGCACCCGGTTCGGGCAGTTTGAATGCCAAGTCATGCCGTCCGGGTTGCCAAATGCAACAGACGCATTCGAAGCTTTTATCAACACCTGATCGTGGTCTCTCATTCACTGCGAGGCTGGTTGCTACCTGGATGATGTACCGATATACTCCACCCCTGGGGAGGAGCGGAGAGGATAGATACAGACAGTACTGATACGGCTACAAGAATCTGGCCTCAACGCGAAACCCAAGAAGACTCATTTCTGAGTCACAGATATCGGCTCCCTCAGGTTCAGCATTAACCTCGATGCGATTGGGATCCAAGCTGACTGTATATCAACAATTGGGGATTGGCCAACCCCAGACCGAATTCTGAATGTGCAGGCGCTTCTTCCTGTCATGAACTTCTAACGGCAGTTTATCATATATGATGTACCTGTAACAACACCAATATGAGACCTGCTAAAGGAAGTAGGGACATTGATGAAGCCTAACAAGATCAAATGGGAATGGACTTGGGAAGCGGAACTTGCGTTTCGGATATTGAAAAGGGCCTTCAGTGATGCACGCATCCTCACCCCTGTTGACCCATCATTGTGGATTAATCGGCGGACCGATGCAAGCCACTTCACCATTGCCGCCATTGTCTACCAGTATGGTGGTGTCTGGATTCTCAGACTGCTGGACTGCAACTGTCGAAAATGGTCAGGAGCTGGACAGTACTATGACATATACCTTCGGGAGCTGTTTGATGTGATGTAACATATTCAGCAATGGCATCACTACTCCAAGGGTGCGAATCATAAGGTTCTCACACAATGTGACCAAATGAACCTAGAATATTTTCCAACCTCAACACCTCTCCCCTGGTGGCAGGCTAGATAGGCAGATATCCTCTCTTCATACCAATTTGCTAACGAACACCTGGATCCCAAGTCGCACCCAGCTGACGTTCCCTAACGAAGCCCAGTCTATGAGGTCAGCTATGAGAATATGACGGCAAGGCTCCTAGCCACCTTAGCAGAGACAACCATCACAGAATCATATGGTGTAATTTCACTGGGAATCAATGCACTCCAGGACACCGACATTTTAGCCACAAGAATATGGCCATCCTGGTTCAATGTTTCATTCCCAGATAAGTAACAATGATGATCAATCGAAGCAGCTATTACCTATGGGAGGAGAATTCACCTGCCCGCTGCACTCCCCGGTAGAGTGAACAGCCTTTTACACTACAACCCCTACTACGGTCACTTCTGACCCCCAAAGACTTTGGATCCCTATTCACGAGATCAGCCTTGCCCTGGGATGCAGTCAGAGATACAGAAGTACGTTGCCAGCTACAAGTTGTGCCACCGAATCAAAGCACCGAGTCACGCATACTATGGATTGAACATGGCACTGCTCACGCCTTCTCATCCCTGGGAGGTTGTTACCTTAGATTACATTACTGACTTGCCAGAGTAAATGGCAATGGGATACACCAGGATAATGGTAATTGTTGCGCCGTTGAGGAAAATGGCCACCTACATCCCATGCACAAATGTCATTGATGGGCCAGAGCTAGCACGAATGGTTGACGAACACGCGATTTCAATACGCACTATACCAGCTAGTATTACCACCGATCACGGCAACGAGTTCAGCAGTGGGTGTTGGGTCATAGTTTGCTCCCACCTCAGTTGCAATAGGCGACTCTCGACCGCCCTCCACCGTGACATGGACAATCAAACCGCGTGGGAGAATCACAGCATGGATGAGTATATCCGAGCTTGTTTCAACTACCAGCAGGACATCTGGGAAGCATTGTCACCACTGGTGGAATTTGCGTACACGAACTCCATCCACGATTCCACGCTGATAACTCACTGGTGGGAGAATTTCAATCACCATCCAACGATGCAATTCAAGGCTCCCATGTACCGCAGTTTCAGAAAACCGTTGCACGTGGATTGGTGGATGGCAGGCGGGGAAGAGAATCGGTGAATTCTCTGGGAACACATACTTAACCTTGAGGAGTGTCATACAAAGTACGGGGGAGGGAATGGGATGATCTTTGCAGTTGGAGACGAAGTACGGCTTTCTACCAGGAAGTTGATCACATCCAGACATTCAAAGTAGGTTGATTTCAAGCGCACGGGACCGTATACGGTAAGTAAGATCATCAATACGAATTCTTACAATGTCCACATGCCAAGTACAATGCGGAACCACAATGCTGTGCATGTGTCGCTTCCCGATTGTTACTCACCGCCACTCAGAGGGAAGCAATCTTCAGAACCATACTCAGTGATAATCGAGCAAACATATGAATGGTGAATGGCCGTATATCCGTATATGTCCGCGTATGAGAGTATATGGGAAGATACCGTTGCACATGGAGATGTGGTACTATAATAGAGTGGTTGATCGGTGAGATTATCACAGGTGATCTCAGATAGATCTCGAGTTGTGGAGAGAATGTCGCGCTTACCGGAACCTGGACATGTCTCGTGCCATTGTGTAGGGGTACATACGCCAGCGATCGGCCTTGTAGGCATACAGATGGTAATTATGGTATACAGTTACCAACATGGACTAGAGTGATAGTGAATATAGGTGTATCGGTAAGATTATGGCTAAAGATCTAAGTATCGTGGCGAGCCGACTATATTGAATGGCCGTTACCCGGCCACAGTCATGTCTCGCCGTTACATTAACCCCCTCTGTCGGCGCAGACAGCCTGGGCTGCATAACCGTTCAAGAGACGAGGAAAAGAAATGCAGGGAAGCATTGTGCATTGCTGCTGCGTACCTACTCGTAACAAACCATAAGTCCCGCTACCGGTTGGTACAGCTCAATGGCGACAATTTGGCGGATCCCGCGTCCAGGGAACCTCCATATCCATAGACTGGTGGTAAAAACCCGTGCCGACGCCATTTGTACCAGGCCGAGATCCAAACAACTGCTGAAGAGAAAAAAGAAACAAGAAATCATCCAAAAGTGATCCCGTCCTCCATTGTCTCACCTTGCTAACTAGTTCTCCAAAGGCAATCATTCTGGTAGCTCATATCTCGCCGTTGGTCTTTGTCGGAATCATCACGGTGGATCTTCCGCTCCTGACTGCGCATCGATGAGAGCTTCCGCTGCCGGCATCGGTCGTAGCCTTGATTCATATAGGTCAATCAGGTCTTCTTCGTCGATCTCTAACACATAAGTTTCTGTAAAATGGTTACACTTAACATGTTCAAGTGCGTCTGCACTCTCTTGAGCCTGCGTGCAGTGCTTCCACATGCACTGTAGAATATATTATGCAGCTGGTAGACATCGGTACTCAGCATTGACTCGTCTTTCAAAGTCCGCTTCGGTGACGATCCATTATGGTTGCTCTTGATAGGCATCATCAGTAGAATCTTGGTTGTAATCTTGGTGGACTTGTCAGTGCGTGTCTTGGTAGACTGCGTCCCAGTGGGTTGTTATCTTGTTGGTAGGACTTGACTGGTCGACTTCACGGCAGGATTCTCGGTTGAATTCTCAGTGTGTCTGGGTGGACTGCGGTAGACTTTTACTGATCATTGTTGTCCGTTGTGTGTTTCCGCAGCCTTCGTCTATGGACTTCGGAGGTCTACAACTTGGCTTGTCCTTTGGCTGGTCTTCGTCGACTTGCTTCGTCTTATTTTCCCACTTGATTTCACTCATTTTTGCACTAGCTCTCGTCTCATTTTCCCACTCGCGTTGGCCTTTCTTTTCACTCACCTTGGTCATTGACTTGCTTGGTTTTTGGACTTGCTTCTCATTTCAACTTGCTTTGTGTTTCGACTTGCGTCATCATGGACACTTAGACTTCTCTTCAACATGGTTAACTGTGCTTGGTATATTCTTGTAGTATCTTCGGGCTTTGGCCGTGACTTGGCTGACTCATTTAGGGGTATGGCGATCGTGAAGAGTTCGACAATAGGTGCTCAAAGTAGCTCTCGGTTTTTGAACTCGTCTAGATTGACGGTAGCTATTGATCTCTAGGTGAGCTTACCATCTTCCGGATGCTAGGTGTGTATGTTGATTCTTCTCTAGGTACATTAATCCTTGCTCTCTGGGAGAATTTATTGCTGCTGGACTTCTCGGTCGTTTAGTGCATTCTGGTACTTCATTCCGGAACCTCTGGTAGGGTCATCCCTCTCTTTAAACGTCATTGCTCTGCAGACAACTTATCTCATCTATTTGGTGTTGTAGTGTGGTAGTATGGTAGCTGGTGCATTCGTCAAACCGAACAGCATGACTCGGTTCTGCAACTGGTTGTACTGGGTGCGAAACGCGGTGTTATACTCTTCGCCCTCCTTGATTTGGAAGAGGTGATAGGAATTCCAGTGGTTCTGTTGAGCATCTCCGAGATCAATGGGAGAGGATATCAGTTCTTCACCATGGCTTTGTTGGGAGCTCGGTACTCAACTCACATTGGCAGCCCCCCTTGCTTCTGCGCAAAGGAGATCGGTGCTGCCGCAGTCAGTGTGTATCTTTCCCACCTCTTGGTCTCACTCGCTCTTGATGAGATTTCATAGATCCACGCAATTTATGTGGTTCCTCACGGCCAGGTTACCCTGCCATTTCATCTCACGCTTTACGTACACTCCTGTAGCCATAATCGTACTTCCTTACGAGTTACCATTGCATGCCGTGATAGGTGCGGTGAAAGAGTTGGCATATCCATGCTGCAAACGTCCACATAGTCCTTGTATCTCACGAGGATACGACAAATCTTGATATTGTGAAATCTCAATAGTGTGCTGGGATGCTACCCCCATCATGTGCTACCATCTCCATGATAACTATGTCAGTTCATAGTCTCATTAGCCTTGTCTGCATTCTACATTGTAGAATGCTTTGGCAGAGTGGAGATGGGTAGGGGTCCCGGGTTTGCTGGATCAGGCGGTTCGTCGCAATAGACCACCTCTGTCGTGCAGTTTCTCCTTTGGTGTCTCGGCGAGCCGGTAGCAGTCATTCAAGCACCGTCAGTGTGTCACACTTCTGCCACAACTACGGCCACTGCTCCTGCTCGCACATTCAGTATTCTGGGGTTTCTCTCACCTCTGGTGATGCCTTCAAGCGATGCTCCCAGCAACACTTGTCATTCTCCAAATCATATGCCAAATGCCTCGACCACCTCCTCACTACCTCAGAGATGATGGAATGCGGTAGCCCCGAGTAGTTGTATACCCAGAGCAGGCTCACCATGTCGGTTACCTCACTTCTTTCCGGCAGAGGACATGTCCAATCTGCATCTGGAATCTTCGCCCGTTGCGGTCCATTTGGCGCACACAGAGGCTCTCAATCGACCGTTACTGCAGTTCATTTCCAGGTTCCTTGCCAACGCACGCCCAAAACTGTGTTGTGTGCCTTCATTGGGATGAATGAAACCTCTGATTCGTCAACCAGATTAAGGTGTTCAAAATACTGACACAAGAGACTTGCTTTTCGGCTCTTTACAGACATCATCACCGCGCCAGGGTGAAGGCAAATGCTGGTTCATATGGTGGCTCGAGTTTCCTCAGTAGGCATGGCGATATAATACTGCTCATTGCACCACAGTCGTTAGTGCCTTGACTTGCTGCATGTTGCCGTGTATATTTCATACATGGATTTCCAGGATGATAAGCGCCGAATCAGGTCTCTGTGTGCCCCATAGATATTGGCTTCACATCAGTGCTAGACATTCCAGAGTGACTCTTGATTATAAAGCGATTTGGTGCGGTTGTATCTTATCCAAGGTTGCAAATATAGTAAAGTGGTCTCCGCAGCAGCACCGAGTGCATTGCCGGTTTGCCTTTTGGCTTTCGTAGATTTTCTTTGAAACCCACGGCGCTATATCAAGTCAGCAGGGCTGCCTCTACTAGGCTTACTAGAATAGACAGATTTTGAATGACTGGTGATAGAATTGTTGGAATTGCCGGAAGTGTGTTCCGCATATTCGGAGACGGATGGTCCAAACTTACATTTCTTATCGCCGCCTTTCAGAGTCTCCTCTGCTTGCCCTTGCTGTTGCTGACTTCCGGACTGTGTTTGATGCGGTTTGAACTGCACGGCCGCCGCAAAGTCGAAGAGTTGGTCGAATGAGTCGAACTTATCTTTGCCGCTGGAGATCCATAGTCTCACTTTCGTCCTATGTGCATGCGGCAGGCCCGCCCATCCCAAGTCGCATTGGACCACTTCCCCCATCATGAGGTTGCGGCCGGCTCTCTTCCAAATTGCTTTCACTCGGTTTGCATAAACTCGGACTGATTCGTTGGGTAGTTGCTGGTACCCCTAAACGCCTTTTGTCGCTGAATTGAGGCGCCTATCTTTATCTCTGTTCATCTTGTGACATTTGTTGGTGAAGAGCTCAACACTCTCCAATCATGGGTCCTTGGCCTCCCGGAGGTCGCTAGCCCACTCGGATGGGTTCGTATTTTCCTGCTGTTGTTGAGTTGATTGGGATCGCCTCTTGCAAATAGGTCCTTATGAGACGCAACGTTGTATCTTAATGTTTTGAGTAACTTATCCAGCTCTTTCGCTCCACCACACAACCTTAGGGGGTGAACCATGTGGAAGATTTCGGATTGATTCCCGGGATTCTCTGGTCTGTCTGTGGCTCGGCTGCGGTCGAGTTCGGAAGGCATTCGGGTTCACTCTGTCTTCCCTTCAGCTCTTTGATCGAATAGAGGATCAAGTAGCGTCCGATTCTGCTGAAGAATCTCCAATTGGTCGTCATCGGTGATCTTTGATGTGATGTTGTCTTTGCCGCGATTATCCCCAGTCTCTGGGAGGGTTGAATTATCGTCGTTTTCGCCTTCGTCTTAGTCTTCATTGTCAGGATCGCGGGCTTCCTCGTGAACTTGAGTCTCGACAGGATTGTGTGACTTGTAAGAATTGCCGGAAGTCTTTTCGGCCTGTTCAGAGATGAAAGGTCGGAAGTGGCATTTCAAATCACCGCCATTCTGAGACCCTCCCAATTGCCATTGGTGTTCTCGCTTTCCTCCATGCGTCTTCGAGGTTGCCAGAGTTATAGGTATACACTATGAGCTGACTCGCAATCGTCGGTAGACCTCGCTTTCGGTTCTCGGTATTGCCCATTCAGGGGTAAGATCGCGCCATGCATTGTATGTTCTCCAACTGATGATCACGCTCGATTGATATATAGGAATGATACTCAATTTCTCTCGTTGGTAGTGTCGAATCCTGTACTCATGATTTTTGTTGTCATTGACAGCGGCGCGTTTTGTCCGTTGCAGCGTCTCTGCCTCATAATCCCACTCCATTGACTCTTAGGAATGGTGTTCGACTCAATATCTCGATCGTATGCAGTTTCTTTCATTGGCCGGATTGTATAGTTGTGGCCGGTAGTCGTGATAATTGTCATCATTGCGGGTCACTTGCCTTGTGAGACAATCGGTCTCTGAACTCTTCTCTGCTGCCATCAGGGTGCAGAAATCAATGATGAAACAATCAATATTGGTGCTCGCAGTAATCATGCTTCGATATGTCGTTGTTAAAGCAGTAATCTCAACTGTTGACATTATCATGTGCCACGTTTGGCGGTACGGCGATCGTTTAGACTTCGACAATGGGTGCCCAATGTAGCTGTCAGTATTTGAACTCATCTCACTCAACCATATAGAATTAATCCTTTCGACCTTTGGTGCATTTGGGAGTTGATTCGGGCGAACTCGTATGCGACAGGTCGAATTCGGGTAAAACTCGTGAGTCCACCGAGCAAAACTTATCCGTTTACTGAAAAGCCATAATAGTGTAAGGGCTGGTATACCAGCGTTCGGCCTTATAGGCATACGTATGGTAATTATGGTATACTGTTGCAAACGTGGACTCCAGTGATAGTGAATATAGGTGCATAGGTAAGATTATCGGTAGAGATCCAAGTTTCATGGAGAGCCAACTATATTGAATGGCCGTATTCCGGCCACAGTCATGTGTCGCCGTTACACATTGACGAGAACAAAATAATGACTGTCATTCCAAATCAGATGTCGACCGCATTCTTGAGACTAGGCGGCACTATCGGAAGTTACACAATCTCATGCACTGGGCCGGTTAACACCACATCCACGCAAGCTGGGAACCAGTGGAACGCCTTGACACTGCGCGAGATCTGGTTCATGAGTTTCACCAAGAGCATACAGAATGGACAGGTGTGTAGAAGTATATAGTTTGTGTGTGGAGGTATGGAGCACACGGAAGTTGTTTCGACGTTTGATTGTACTTGGTTTGTCCATTTCCTGTTCGTCTCTTTGGATTGGATTTCGGCCTGGTATAAATGGCATTGGCATGGGTTTCACCGCCTACCAATGGAGGTGGAGTCTGCCCGTCCGTCGATTCCTCCGAACAGTCGCCATTGAGCAGTACTGAATGGCTGTGGTTGTTCAATCACATTGTATTCACTCTAACTACAGTGTGACAGAACCCTCAAAACCCCCTACCCCTCCAGGCGAGTAAGCTAGATGGCGGAGCTCCCCTCCCGCTACCCTTTGTCGCCACTGACAACTGACACATAAGTGACAGCCAGAACCAAAGAAAGAACGAAAGAAAGGTATAACCCCATTGCCACCAATTCCACTCTTCAGCCCCACGCCATGAGCCTGCTCCATTATGCTACTTCATTTGAGCTGAAACTTCCCTACCTCAATGGCCACCAGGAAGTTCATCACCGCTTGGTCACACTCATCTTTGAGACCAAGCTCAGAGATCGGCATGTTTCTGATTATGCCCTCTTTCCAGCCTGTCCCCTCTCCCAACGCCATCCACAGTCCTGTCTTGCGGTCCCTCCTCCGACTGCAGTGGCGAAAGAGGTGCACCTGCGTCTGGGACAGTGTACCTCCACACAAGGAGCATTTGTAGACATCTCGGTGGCTGAAACATTTCAGGGAGACTGCACTGGGCATATGCTTGGACATTGGTCGGTAGGACCAGGCGGCCAGCGAGTTTTCACTTGTCATTCGAATAGGTCTTTTGGTCCCCACTTTGCCCTACAGTCTGTAGCTGATGTGCTTGCCACATTTGTCGGCATCCCACTTTGCTTTGGCTGCTGATCTTCCTTCGGAGATTCCTCTTGTCGTATTCAAGCCCGTTGTGTATGGCTGATCTAGCACTGTAGTTTCACTTGCGTCTGTGGCTAAGGCTCTATGACTGTCTCGTCCATCGTTTCCGGATATGCCACTGTGCCCTGGGACCCAGTGGTTGTCTGTTGCGGTGCTGTGGGCGAGGTGATTGTGACACCTCCTGTTGATCCACATTGCGGAGCGCTGGACTGGAACCGGCTCCACGTGTGCCAATCGTCGATTTGCAGCCTGCCAGCCATTGTGGACTGCCACCGCCTGGACTCCATTTTCCTTCCCTGGTGCTCCTTTCTCAATCACCACATCATGCATGAGTCAAATCACCTACTGTTCAAAGTCAAGTACCTCGATACGTCCAGTGCCCAAAGAGCAGCTGCGAAACCTCAATCGATTTCGGTGTTGGCACACTGCTGCCACTCCCACTCAGCCATCGTCAGAGCGCGATCCAGCTGTCCACCTCATTCAGTTTGCTTCTCCGTTTTTGGATTTTTTCTCCCCTGCGTGGTGAGATACGGCACATTTGGGTCCAGTGTTGTCATACGGTATGGTTGTCCTGAGTAGTGTGAGCCACAGTTCCGGACCGTCACTTCGGGTCCTGGCCCAATTGAAATCCGATTTGCTCCCCAACTCGCCGTCGGGATGGTCAATAAACGAGCACCATCAACCTGGGTACGATTTGGTGCTCAACTCCTCATCCTGCTGAATTGGGCAGTGTATCAGCGGGTCACGTAGGGGGTCCATCTTTAGATTCAGAAATACAGGTCTTGTTGTTGGAGTTTGTTAATGAGATCATATCGAAATCGCGTTTTCAACAGCCATGAATAAGGTTTTGCCTGCTGTGCAGCTTGGAATAACGAATAATTTGGAATCAGTGTTTTACCATCGACAAATTGTATTTTCCCCTCTCCGGGCGGTGAATGATTCCGTTATGATCTCTACAATCCGTATAATGCCTTCATTTCCAAAGATGCAACAAAGCAAACTATTGACGCTCCATTGACGCTCATTTTCAGGATTGGGCATGTCGCATGTCGCTGATGTTTTTGCCAGAAAAGCCTGCCAATATTTGATGAATGGATGTCTTCAACCAATTGGAACATAAATCACCCAAGATGGTAAGTTAAACATCATTGACACTCCGTTAATGATCATTCTGAGAATGCCGCAGGGAGCATGTCCCTGTATGTATTCCCAGTACTGGCTGTCAATGCCTGATGAATGGATACCTGCAACCAATCGGAAGATAAATTATCCAATATGCGAAGCTATAAATCAATGAAGCTCTGCTGCTGCTCATTCTCAGCATGGGGCGGTGACTGTGGTGCTTACTCCTTTGCATATAGAAGCTGCCAATACTTCGGATATGCATAACAGCGACCAAATCAGTGAATAATTACCGTAGTTGCAAAACAACACATTGTTAACGCTCTGGTGACGCTGATTTTGATGTATTGTCCATTAACCATCTGCTGCCATCAATAATAGTTTTCATAATGATTTGAACTTATCGGTAGTCATTCTGATAGATTAATCTTTGGCACTGCATCAGAGGCGAGTGCAGTAACATTGTTGCAATGTCCGCTCTCACATGAATATAATTTATGTATTTTGCCATGAGCTTAATTGTGCCTGTTATACATCTCTTTAAGAACGAATATTCACAACCTACTGCTCACTGTCCGCCCATGATATTTGTCTGACTAGAACTCTCAGTCAAGAAAAAGAAACACGCTGCTGAAACAGTGACTTATTCTGTCCTACGTTTTCTTCAGACACTGATTGACCCCTGTTTCAATTGCAATGACTGTCATCAACACCTTTTCAGCCTGTCTCTTTGACTTCTGTGTAGGCCGAATGAATCTCGGAACATCGAGCAGGACACACACATACCACTGCTCGAGTGAACACGGATCCTGCATGCAATTGCCTTGCTATATATCAGATTCAAATTCCGCCACACGATTTTCTTCACTGTCATTTGGTATATCGAAGTCCCCAATCCAGTTAAGGCAAACCTTAATGTTCGAAGTGCTTTGATGTGCACTATCATCATCACATTTGAATGGATGATGGGTGATTTATCGCATCAGGGGGACATTGAACATTTCAGATCGTCCTCGAGGGAGGTCCTTTGTAAATGGCGGTGATGGCAAAGGAGATCATTCTAACAATGTAATTGCAGCCGCACAATCATGATGAATGAGTGACCATGATGCTTTGACGATCTCTTCTGTGTCCAAAATGTATCCCACAGTATTCATCAGCTTGATTTGAGCGCAAGATTCCTTCTGGGTAGCACATAGGTTTTGGCTGCGCTGCCACTTCTCCAAAAAGTCGTGGAGATTGGCCATTCTGTGCCGTTTCATTATCTCGGCCTGTTGCTTCATTTCCGAGTCGTTTCCTGTCTCTGTTGTACTTGATTCTGGGTTGGCGCCTGCCGAAATCCCATCATTGGCTTGAGCAAACTGCCTTACAGCAGCTTTTATGGGAAGGGTCACATCTCCGGTTTTTGACTGCCTCCAGCGGAATAAATCTCGGCCAAGGGGAAAACTGGCCTCCACACCGACCCCATGTGGTACGAGAGATACTATGTCTCCCACCACATTACTGTCATCGGCATACTTGGACTGCATTCGCTACTGTTGATGCCACCAGTTGTTCATGTCCAGAAACCAAAATGTAGAGCTGATCTCCATTGGTTCGAATTGGTAAACATTGAGATTTGGATCAATTTGCACCTAATTCTTTGGAGATTCAGGTGGCAAATTCAAACGGAGCCTGGCAGAGGTCAATGAGCATGCTGCCCGGTCGCTTCATTCATGGGTCATGTCTGCCACCCTGCTAAGCCTTAAATATCCTACACCATGGCAGGACTTATCATATGGATCCCAGAATGATTGCCAGGATGCAGAATCGGTTGCAGAGGGGACAAGATCACTGCTCAGTTAGCTTTTGATTCCATTGACCATCTCCTGTCGATGTCTGGCACAGTATTCATGATCCACATTTATCGACAAGGCCTCATTGTATTGGGTAGGATGGGATGTCTCGTGATCAGTAGTTAAATCTAATCCCACATTCCACTTTCTGAACTATTGCAAAGTCTGGAAAGAATTGAGGATATGTGCAGAAATGAGTAAGATGCCCGTGGTTGGAGTCACTTCAGCATAGTATTTGGACCGCTTCTGTCGAGCTAACTTCACAGCTAAGAACAAGTCTTCCTTGCATTGAGTCTGCTTCTTAACCGAAGCTCGCATCACGCAATCCATATGATCTAACATGTAATCGCATACGCTGATAACGTGATTCAATGATACTGTATGCCTCTTCGACATCCACAGGGTCCAATATCGAAATGATCTCAATACTTCCATCACATACTGCACAATGGTCATTTCATCTTGAGTCCTGAAATGTAGCAGGTAATCTCTGTATTTTGGATTTTGGAGCCACTTGTGTGTGAATTACTGTGATCGGTAGTTGCGCCCGGGCGACGCCACAGTGGATTACGAATGTCTCTTCCATTCACAATCAGAAGTAGCGCAATACGCACTTTAACTTATTGACCATCATTGAACTCTTTTCAATGACCAGGTGTCAGCATAATAAATACAGCAAACATTCACTGCTATATGAAGGTAAATTTCGGGAATTTCAAAACATCCTGAAATATGTACGTTCTCAATTATCATTGCTAAATCTGGTTTCATGACCAACACCTTATTGATCCTATCATTACCCTCTTTTCGAAGCCCAGGACTTATCCCAATGTCTATGCTTTCATTCTCTCCATAGTGTGGATCGCGCTCATGGGCCTCCAATGTCTTCGTGCGTGTTTATTCACCGAGACTGCTCATCAAAGCACCTAAAGCCAGCTTTATGAAGTGCGCCATGCATGGTATGTGGTTCCTCAAAGCAGGCCACTTGATTCCAGAGGACAGCTCCGGTGTCATCAAGTAATTCGAGGGAAAATTATGCGTCGTAATACCATGTGAACAGTGGTCGGTGAGCTCATAACAATGCAGCATGTCATCCAACTGAAGAGGGAGCCTAGCTCCAGTATGTTTACCCTTGACATGTCACCCATAACTAGCGTTTGAACAGAGATAAGAACCGGTGATCAACCTCCTCGAAATCTCGTTGAACTTCAGGCAATGTCCCATTTTGATCCGTGTATTTAGCAATAAACGACATTATGCTGAGTTTGATGTTTGATGTCTATCCGTCCCAAGTTAAATAACAGTACATTATGACCGCTATTGCATCCTAATTGCATCCACAGTGAGGGCTCATTCCCTCCAGCCAATGTTTCTTCGGGTCGATGTGGCCGGCAGCACAAAGTCACCGGGTTTTTCTTTATATGACGGTCATTACCCTAGATTAGATATAGCGTTCCATCGCATATGAGCCTAAACAAATCCTAACATGACTTCGCAATACCACCTGTCTTGGTGTCCTTCGGAAGTTTCTATGTCCTTAGCTGGTATTTTGGTCTGTTTTTTCTGTCATTTTGGTCAATGTGGATCAACCAGGATGGCAAATATGACCATCTTCTGCGAACTTACTATTGTGATTCCACGACTTCCTTTCCCCTACAAGATGGCCATCGCTGTTTCATCGACTGTCGAACCAGCCAATTCAGTAACTTCTGACTCTGTTGATGTGTTTAACCTTGCGATGTGAACTTTTGCCAGCAAGTGTTTCCCCATTGAGCTGGTCCCGTGTTCTGATGGATGGCGAAGAACTTGAGGGCAAACAATACTTATGATATCAGGGCTGGCGGTATCCTCAATAATGCAGTGCAAATTGGATTACGACGAAGGCCCATGTCCAGAATCATTCCAAGCAATAGGCCGCTGCCAGCCTACATTCATGGAAGCCCACCAACCTGCAAAAATGATTTGGAAAGAATGGTTGGTCAAATCACCAATATAGACACGAGCATTTGTGGAAGATGTGATAACCTGGAACAATGAGGTGTTCAAAGATTTTGAATCCGACATAGGAGAGGGAATTTGAAATCTGTGTAATCCGACTCGAAAGACCGCCAAAAGTGACGATTCAGTAAACCAGAATGTGGGATCTTGAATATTGACTCTAGAGGTACAAGCAAAAGAAGCGGATCTGTGAGACATTGCATACATATTTGTCAAGTCATATAGAAAGACATATTGATCAGACTGACTGCGTAAGACGCAATTCAGTAACAATTCACTGAAGTTCATTGCTGAGTACCGTATGTAGCCCCAAAAAGAATTGTAGACGCTCGTTGGGAGCTCACTTGTGGGAGGCGGATGCTCTATTGTCACTATCAGTGTTGCCCGCAAAGGCACCTGATGTGTAGATTGTGGGATAATGTCGTTCCGTAGCCCTCAGACGATCTGAGATGCATGACCAAACATTGTCGACGCTCTGTTGAGGATCATTTTCAGCAGATGGTAGCTACTTGGTCAGTAGGATTTTGACCTCCAGAGGGGGCCGATGTATTCATTATGTCTCTACGGCATTGCCCAGCGCTTTGAGTGTCCTTGACGCAGGACCAAAGATCATTGACCTTCCGTCGAGGCATATTTTTACGACTTAGTAGTGATATCGTCAGTACCATCTTTGCCCATTAAATTAGCCGATGAGTTAATTATGGGTCAGTGCCATTCCGTATGTCTTAGATTGTCCAAGATGCCTGACCAAACATCGTGGATTCTGCATCGACGCTCATTTCTATGAGATGGTAGTGATAGTGTCACTAGCATTGTTGCCCATAAAGGCACCCGATCCATTGATTATAGGTTAACCCCGATGCACAGTGTTTGGATTGTCTATGACACAAGACCAAAAATCTTTGAAGCGCCATTGAGGCTCATTATGAGCAGGTCGTTGCAATATCCTCCATAGCAATGTCCCCCATTCAGATAGCCACGACTATGATTGTTGGTTGTGACTGTTGCATAGCCCTTTGATTATCGAAGATGCATATCCGAAATTCTTGGACGCTCCTTTGACCATTATTTCTAGCTGGTTGCGATATTATCACTAGCATTTCTGGCAATCGACATGGCCGATGGATTCCTTATGAATTTATGCCGATGTACAGCAGTTGTAGTGTCCATGATGCAAGTCTAGAAATCATTGGTGCTCCGTTGACAATCTTTTGTATGCGGTGGTAGAGATATTGTCCTTGCACTGTTCGCGTATACAGGGTGCCAACAATCCTATCTTAGCGTAATATTTTCGCATGACTGTTTGATTCTCCTGGCTTCATGAATGAAAATTAGTGACACTCCGTTGACTGTCAGTTTTAGGTGATAGTAGCAACGTCTACGTTAGTATTTGTGGGTGTGAAGGTGGCCAATGCTGTGATTATATCACAGCGAGCATGTCATTTTTTAATGATCAGACTCACTGGACAGTAAATTATTGAAACATTGTTGACGCAAATTTTCAGGTTTGGTCTACAACTATGTCAATCTCTTCTGTACCTATAAAAACCGCAAATATATTCACATTGGGAGGATGTGACTAAGCAGCCATGTGTCGGCCGAAAATGTAAGACCCATAATCATTGATGCTCCGTTGACGCTCAACTTAATGACATATTCACAGTCACTGTATACTGAACAATACTATGTAAAAATGCTTATAGTCATTATTGGCAGCCAATAAATCATTTCTATGTATAACCATTTGAATCCAAAAGCTTCAAAGGCTCTTGGATTCAATTCCACCACAAGACTCATTATCCGAGGAATGAATGATGTTGGCCTAGTGCGTGCCAGCTCATTCGGCTGCCGATGGAACGCATATCAATCGATCATCTACTTTTCGATATATCTTGCCAGGCTTCAGGACCTGTCCTTATCCAGCTCAATCTCCACAATTTACATAACCCACCATAAGGAATTTTCAACATCTCAACCATGTGCACCAGGTCTGTGCAGATATGTATGCAGTTGAATGCATGATCGTATGCAGCATGACGGTCGTCATTCATCCTGCATGCCGTTGCGCTTTGACTGCTGGATTTCTGACTTGTATGACACCACTGACTTATAGGTAGTTCGTGAGTGTCGTCTCTCACTTAGTTGAATTGTCTGACTTCACAGCAATGGGCAGGACGATATAACATTCATTAGTCGTCAGTGAATGAGATACGAAGTCTAGATCATTGTGATGGCGTATCTGATCCTTGCACATTGTAACGGCGAGGTCTTAGACTAGAGGTGAAGGTTGGCACGCCAGCAGGTCATGCGGCCAGGTAAGCGACAACCTTGAATAGACTGCCCATGAGGATCATGATCCTTACCGAGAATCTTACCATATTCATATACACGTACGATCACTCTGACCTCGTTTGCAACCGTATCCCTACAAGTAAAATCTATTTCCTTACTGAGCCGGACTCTGGCTTACATGCCCTTACACTGTTGTCTGTCTTCATGTAACCGGATACGTTTCGCTCACGAGATTTCAATTCGACCCGTTTTTTTTAGACACGTCGCGACACGTACACAACCTGCAATGTAAGCAATTCACCACCCAATGCCTCCCAAATGGACGAATGGACTTCCTCTACCCAGTGCCAACGAGCGTGGGAGCGCAGAGAGGATTCGCGCGTCGATCGGTCTTGACACTCCGAGTCTTCCCAGTCCAATCACCCCTGGATCAGTGACTCCTAGAGTTCTAGCGGAGGCGGAAATCAAAGAAGAGTCCTATAGCGGAACCAAAATCGCTGACAACGACGAGGACCCCCTTTCCGATGGTGAGAGCGAGCACGACGATGACACTTGAGAACCTAATGAGTCAGCGCACGATAATGATCAACCGACTGCCCCACCCGAGATCAATCTGGAAGAGATGGTGGAGCGACAGCAGTAGATGATCGACTTCCTTTTCCAGCATAACACCAAACTATTAGAACGACACAGATCTTTGACCTCAGACTTGAAGGACAAGTTTAAGATGGCACAGCCGAAACGCTACTGCGGAGGTGCTCGAGAGCTGGAAACCTATCTCTGCTCACTTCGATCGAACTTCCGGACTCATAAACACCTCTTTCACGACGACACTGACAAGGTCCAATATACCCTAGACCACCTTGGAGGCTGGGCCTACCATTCTGATCGCGACATTCAGAAGATAACTATGATTGACCCAAATACCTGGGGCTAAGACCTACAAAAGAACAATTCAACATGCCTCCACGACTTCGACCTTTTCTTTGGGGAAATACAGAAGATGTACGGCCATAAGGACCGGAGACTCAACGTGGCTAGGAAATCATTCTACGACTTTCCGCAGGGCTACTACAACGCCAACGAGGACGTATGAACATGCGCCAATCGACTCTGGCGGAATTGGAGAGAGGCAGAGTGGGACGGAGTGCAGTTCCAACCGATGCTGTACGACATGGTCTGGGCGGGATTTCTGGCCGGCTTACTACCCAGACTCAAGCCGTTTACCAAAGCGAACTGGAAGTTGAACTCGATTGACGAACTTTTTGATCAAGCAGCTGATGTTGAAACTGAACCGGAGAAGTGTGACAAGCAATGGCGGAAACCACTGGGCGAGTCATCTCGTCCTGGCAGCAAAAAGCGTGACTTCCGACCATCAATCTCAGAGACGAAAGAGGTACCAAAGAACCCTTCCAAACCTGACAAGTCCGATGAGTTATCCGGCGGCGGGAAAGATCTACCTCCATCACTGTGGGTAAACGGAGAGGTCTATGCATCACGGAAAGCCAACGGGAAATGTCTTCGATGCGGCGACGACCATAAAACCTTCCAAAGCCCAAAATTCTCCAAGCCGAACTTTCAAGATAGACTCAACCCCGTAGAGGGCAAAGGCAAAGACAGAGACTACAAAGGCGGCAATCAACAAATCAAGCGCCAATGATCCTTCGACACTCAGCAAGGAAAAAACTGGCATCCATCCCCCGGTATCTAGCGCGGCGGGGGAGGTTTGACAAGATGGAGCTGGGAATGGAGACTTTGGGCGCGCAGGCACTAATGGCGACTCTGGATGAAGTTCAACCTCACCGGATCTCACTAAAATCAAGAGTCGTTCTGGAGAGCCCGAGGGCATGAATGTTAAGTGAATACCTCTGCGGCACTGAAATACCGGACTCTGCACACATAGTTCATGAATTACAAATACGAGACAAAACTGGCGAGATGCAACACGTACGGGCTCTTATCGACTGCGGCGCAACCAGCATCTTGATGTCACCGAGGCTTCTCAAGCGACTTGGGATATCACATGAGGCGGCACACATCACCACTGTCGGCCTAAACAGAGGGGTGATGCAACATGCAAAGGACAGCCGGATGACGCGGATCACTGTCCAGTGTTTGGACTATCTCGCACCGGTTGATGAATCCGACAAGCTAGTCGTTCCAATGCGCGCGTACGACCTAGTACTTGGATTACCATGGTTCCAAAAAAGAAATCCTGACATCGACTGGGCTGACCGTCGATTGACTTGCCTGCGATCACCGAGCGCGAGTGGAGTGGAGGAAATGACACCGATGACTACGGCAGTGGCATCGAAGGACTCTGAAGCCGAAAAGAAAAATGTCAACAACCGGCTTCTGGGGCGCTGTCCGGATATACTGACACTCGGAGCAATCTCATTCGACGATCTTCTAGCTAGAAATGCAGTCATCGCAGCATTTGCCCTACGGATTGGGGAATGCACAGGGCTGCTGGGAGCGACTTTGGAAGATATCACCTTGGATTCACCAGGTAATACAGACCCAAGTGCTGGATGTGACGAGCAGGGAGCAGCGGCGGTAGTTGCGGCAGAAGAGCTGCTCCAAGGAGACTCTTGAATGACTGCTACTGGCTCGACTAGACCCGAAGGGAGTGACTGGACGGCTGGGCTTGGCTCTTTTGTGGGCGAACCGTTAACGACAAGGCCTCCTGGATTATTCCTTCCTTCCTTCTTCTCTTTACTTCCTTGTTCACGAAAACTTAATCTAACGCGAAGCAGAAGCAGCGGACAAAAGAGCACCTACAGACGATGGGAATATCATCCCAGCAAAGTACTCGGAATTCTTGGACGTATTTAGCAAGACAAAGGCTGAAACGCTGGCACCACACCACCCAATTGACCATGCAATTGACCTGGAACCGGGATTCAAGATACCACAAGGACAGATCTACAACCTCTCGGAATTTGAGCTGCGAACTCTCATGTCATACATCGCCACGAACCTAGCAAATGGCTTCATCCAGCGGTCATCATCATCAGCAGCAGCACCAATATTATTTGCGAAGAAGAAAGACGGCGGCCTACGACTATGCGTGGACTACCGGTCGCTCAATTAGGCGACAGACCAAAACCGGTACTACCTACCCCTTATCGCGGAGATGCTTGACCGAATGCGCGGAGCTCGGATATTCACAAAGCTGGACCTCCGGAACGCCTACCACCTCATCCGGATCAAAGAAGGAGACCAATACAAGACTGCGTTCCGGACCCGCTACGGACAGTTGGAATTCCGAGTCATGCCCTTCGGATTGGCGAACCCGCCAGCCACATTCCAGTCCTACATCGACAACTGCTTACGGCCTTATATTGACGACTTTGCTGTATGCTACCTAAACGACATACTGATCTATTCGACCAGTGAGAAGGAACACAAAGATCACGCACAAAAAGTGCTAGAGCGACTACGCCATTTCGGCCTCTATTGCAAAGCCGAAAAGTGCCAATTTGGGGCCTCAAAAATCTGTTTTCTCGGATTTATCATCAGCTCCGATGGGGTCGGCATGGAATTAGGCCGCATATCAACCATCGAGAACTGGCCTACTCCGAAGTCAACTCGAGACATACAAGTGCTCCTACCCTTCACAGACTTCTACCGACGGTTCATCCGCCAATCTGCCAAGATAACGACACCCATCTCTGACTTACTAAAGAATTCGCCAGGCAAATGGGAATGGACCCGAGTGGCAGAGCTCGCGTTTCGGAAGCTCAAGAAGGCATTCACCGAAGCACCGATCCCCCAGTATTTCGACCCGGCAAACCGTATCATCCTCAGGATGGACGGAAGCGGCTTCGCAATCGCCGGTATTATCAACCTATACGACGGTTTCGGCATTCTCAGACCAGTCAACTTCTACTCGCGAAGATGCTCCCCTGCCGAACAGAAGTACGACACGTACGATCGGGAGCTCTCAGCCATCCTGGAGACTTTGAGACAATGGCCACACTATCTCGAAGGATCCAATCACAAGATCCTGATACAATGCGACCACAAGAATCTCGAGTAATTCCAAACGTCAAAAGTACTCTCCCGGAGGCAAGCGAGATGGGCTGAGATCCTTTCATCATACAACTTCGTCATTCAACACCTGGAAGGAAACGAGAACGCAGCAGACGGACCATCAAGACAACCTGATTACGAAGAAAGCTACGAAAGACCTACTGCACGACTCTTGGCAACTCTGGCAGCAACCACCGTCAGTCCATTCGATGATCTCCTACCAGCAATTAAGGCAGTCCACGATACCGATCCACTAGCGATGGACATGAAGAACAAGATTGGTTACCCTGGCCTACCTAATGGACAAGATGGATCAACGGATGAGGAAGCGGATATGCAGTGGAAAGTCATTGCAGGAGCTCTCACCTTCGAAAGGACAATATACGTGCCAGAAACACTCCGCAATCAAGTGATAAGTCTTTTCCACGACAATCCTGAATCTGGTCATTTTGGAGCTCATAGGACTGCTGAACTCGTATCTAGAGACTTCTATCGGCTAGGACTAAACACCACGGTACGGAAGTACGTCGCCGGTTAAGAAGTATACCACCGAATCAAAGCACCGCGCCACGCACGATATGGAGCTAATATGGCACTGCCCCCACCGTACAACCCCTGGGACAGAATCACTATGGACTTCGTCACCGACCTGCCGGAATCAACCAAGTCGGAACACTCCGGGATCCTCGTCATAGTCGACTGATTCACGAAGATGACGATTTACCTACCCTGCCGAAAGAATATTGACTCACCGGAATTGGCACTTATGTTTTTCGAGCATGTGATCTGCAAGCATGGCGCAAAAAACAATATCGTTACCGTCCGCAGAACGCAGTTCACCAGCCGATTCTGGTCTCGAGTCTGCTCCCACATGAGCATTGACCACCGACTCTCCACCGGCTTCCACCTGCAGACCGACGGCCAGACCGAGCAGCAGAACCAGACCATGGAACAATACCTCCGAGCCTTCAGCAACTATGAGGAGAACAACTGGGTCGAACTCCTTCCTGTGGCAGAATTCGCGCACAACAACTCAGTGCATGCTTCGATTAGCATGACACCGTTCTGGGCCATGTACCATCGGAACCCCGAGATGCAGTTCAACGCACCGAAAGAGTCACATCTAAAATTGGCGATCCAAGCGGATGCTACGCTCGAGGGATTGGCAGAGAATCATCGGACTCTCCGTGAGAACATACTGAGAGCCCAGCAGCGGCGGTAAGGAGATTACGTTCGACATTGGCTCGAAAGTGTGGCTCTCGACCATGAACTTCGGGACAACTATGCAATCTAAGAAGCTCGACTACAAACGCGCGGGACCATACACTGTGTATAAAGTCATCAATAGGAATGCTTACAAATTAGACTTGCCAAAAACGATGCGGAACCACAACGTTTTCCACGTGTCACAGTTCGATCGATTCACACCTCCAGTCTCAAGCCAGCCGGCACATGAACCTCTACGAATGATCGTCGATGACTCGGAAGAGTGGGATGTTGATTGTATACCTGACTCCAAACGGCGATATCGGAAGCTCTATTACCTCCTTCAATGGGCCGGATATGGATATGTCCGTACGAGCTGGGAGCCAGTGGAAAACCTCGGGAATGCGCATGAGATAGTGGATGAATTCCATCGCAACATGCAGAAAAGCCGCGATAGTGGAGGAAAGGGATCAATTTGGAGTTCTTTCTTTCTTTCTTTCTCTGATTCTTTTGATTGGATGCGGTCCAGTACAAATGGCCTTGGCACGGGTTTTACAACCTTCAGATCACAGTTGAGTGGAGGTGGAGTTTCCCCGTGCGCCGTATCCGCAGGACGATCTTGGGATTGTTTCTTTTTTGTTTGTCCTTTTCTTGTATGCAGAGATGCAGCCCAGGAGGTCTTAGACTAGCGAGGGGATAATGTAATGGCAAGGTCCTAGACTAGAGGTTCGGGTTGGCACGCCAGCACGTGATGCGGCCAGGCAAGCGACAACCTTTAATAGACTGCTTGTGAGGATCATTATCCTTACCGAGAATCTTACCATACACATATACACGTACGATCACTCTCACCTTGTTTGCAACCGTATCCCTACAAGTATAATCTATTCTCTTACTGAGCCGGACACTTGCATACGTGCCCTTACATTTAGGAAGAACTTCCGAACGACCTCCTCAATGGGCAGTGGATCCTCAACGGTAGTCGCTCTGAGAAGTAGAATATCTGGAGCACCGCCGCCTCCTCCGGAACACGCCTCCTGCCTAACCATGATCCAGGTGCATTCCCACGGCATACCTGATGACCTACCCGGTCCCCTGCCACGTCTTCCGCTCACCCTGCGGTTGCAGCGTCAACAGTCCAATGCTTTACAAGTCGACGCTGGGATTCCTCGCCTGGTAACAAGGCAACTTCTGTCACTCTCCAGCTTAAATGGTGTGACCACCGCGGCTGCCACCATGTGTACGAAATACCTCACTGACCGAATCACATACTTGTCACGCCCAGTTGGAACTGTCTGACAACCAAACAATGACCTTGCCTCACCCAATTAGGCCTGTCTGACAACCAAATGATGATCATTCCCAGGTGGGGATAGATACATCTGTTGAACCTCTTTGCACTGTAAATACATGCGGAATCCGCCGGTCTCCTGAGAGTGCCCAGACTGTCCATCCTCCAGTAGCCCCATGGATCTGAAGATTCCCGGGTACAAAATGAATCGTCACCACAGCTTTCATGAGAACCGTCTTCATATGACATCGTATGGGCACATAGCTGTATTCACTCATTTGCGTATGATTGATGAAATGGAATAGAGTAGGCACAGACGGAGTCCATGGCTCGCCTAACAAACAAATTCGGTGGTCTAATCAGGTGCTATCTGTGATAATTGATCATGGTCATCGTGAATTGTATCTGCTAGCCACCTTAGAATATCCCCGGGTCAATATACTTCCCATTCAGACCTGAGGGACAATCTGCGATCCCTGCCACACTATCTTGAACATTATCGATTGATCCCGATAAGTAGTGTTAGCAATGGTTCCGGGTTACCCGGCTGCGATCCAGGTTTGGAACGGGACCGGATGGTCAAGTCCGGGTTGTTACCCGGAAAACAGGGGTACCCACCAGGTTCGGGGACGGGTTAGAACCGGACCGTGGTTCCATTTAACGGTTCCTACAACTTTGGCCTCAATTAAGTATTAGAGTTCTGATCGTATCATGACATGATCAGTACATAAATTGCGCAGCATTAGTCGCTCTTTCACCTCCCGCATGCAGATTTGCGATCGGACTGATATTTGTTGAGTGGCTGCGAAATAAAGGCTGAATTTAAGCGAAATTGGCGGGTTTTCGATCGCGACTCAACGAAAACTTGTCGGATCGCAAATCTGAAAGCGGGAGGTGAAGGAGCGACTAAAACTGCCCAATCTACGTATTGTGCATGTTGTGATACGATCAGAACTCAAATACTTAATTGAAGCAAGCAATGATTACATTTGAGGAGTGGGCTTGGTGTGGGAACCCGTTGCAACAGTTCGGTTCCGGGTTGGAACCGGGCCCGGAACCGACCCGGGAATTTGGACCCGTTGCTAAGACTCCCTATATGGCCTTGTGAGACTTCCGTAGTCGCTGTGGTAAGCTACTCACATCATTCCTGACGTGCATAACTCCATTGAGTCTTGCAGAAGGTACTCGTGATTGGAACTGCCATCTGTACCATCGCTAGAGGTGAAACGTGCATATCGCGTATTTCCGCCCAGATACTCCGTGTGTTAACTCTGTCAGTGTCCGTTTAAGCTATTCCCAGGTTCGATTGCTGTTGTCGTATAAGGGTTGAAGAATTCTCGGGAACAGGGCAGACTCCCAAATTGCCGATGACACGACTCTCTTCGATATATGCGATCTGGGATTGTCTCTGTCATTGTCAATTGGCGCAATTGGACTATGACATACTGAATGTCATTGATGCCACGCATGATAGCGTTCTAGTTCTCATAAAATGGATCTGTTGCTATGTCTTTGACTGACTCTGGCGCAGACGCGTCTCTTGGCTGTCTGGCCACTGGAATCAACCCGGAATTGTCTCTGTTACCAATAGTCTCAATTGGGCATACAATTCATGCCTCTTTTGTATCTGAGATTTGGAGATCTGGAGTGCATATGACTTCTCGTCCATAGGTGTCCCAACGCTTTACTCGCCGATTGGTCTCTGGAATCCGCACAACATCGTCAGTTAACGGTAACCTCAACTTGATTGACACTTAGGGACTCTTCGTTGATGCAATCAGTGCTCCCGAATCTGGACGAAATATCGCGTGTATCATGACGCGTCGGAATGGTGTAATTCATAAAATCCAATATGCACAACGTATCTGAAATTGTTCGAGCGATAATAGTGTAAAGTGAGAAGCCTGTGTATGGCCTAATAGGAAGGTATATCAGTAGATACGGTTGCAAACGTGGATGAACATATTGTCGTGTAGTATACAGGCAAGTTAAGGAATGATTATTGCTAGGGATTGAAGACTCGTGGCAAGCCAACTATACATAGAGCTGGTATCACCCAGCCCTGGACACGTCACGAACAGCCGTGCCATGGCAAGCGTACAGAAACATGGAGTTGTTGATACACACGGGAAGGGTGTGGGGAGGTTGCGAGGTCGAGGAGGGATTATTTATGACGATAAGAAAGTGGTCTGAAGTGTTGCAACATTGGACAATGTGGCATGGTTGTGTTGATAAGGAGTTGTGTTGGTGGTGTGGAAGATCATCAGGAGATATTCCTATGATATGTCGGAACATGAGCAATGATTCAAGGGTGGCACACTAAGTGTATATAAAGAGAAGTTGTTAGGTGTGGATGACTTCCTTTTCTTCTCTCTTTACTCATTGGCTTGTATAGCAAAACAAGCATGACTTTGAACCAGCTCTGACACGGGTCTTGTCCTGATTTTTCCAAGATGAATTTTGAAGCACCTTGCCCAAATTACAATATCACATTATTGTTACCAATATCGCCTAAGTTCGACCACACCAGTTACACTGGGACGAGTCCGTTATAACATACCTGATATTCAATGGACTGTCAACACTGTTTGACTTCATGTTTCGATCATGTTGGGTTTTACTGTGAAACCACTGACAGTCAGATGTCGATGAGCTACCTGTGTAGCCATGACCTTGGGAATTGGGATGTGCCTGCACCCTTCGAACAGCTCCAAGTATTATAATACACAGTGCTCTGTTGCATGCCGGAAAAATCTCCAACCCAACCAATGTTGGTTTCACATTTCCGGAGATTGTGTTGAACAGTGACGACAACCTTCCGGATATGATATCCCTCAATACCCCAATCAATCGCCATGTTCGAATGTAAAAGCCCGACAAGATATTTACTCCCTGATCAGATTTGTTTGATGATGCTGGAATTAATTGTTTCCTTTCCGAACCCGAAACTTTGAACGGATTGACGACTATGGAAGCATTGTTGAATATTAAGTTCAATGATATTACTTTACGAGCTTTTGGTTGGAAACAATCAGACGGCCCGTCCCCTTGGAACACTTACTGGACAGAAGCTGCCGCATACGGAGGAGGCTTGGAACTCGCTTAACCAGTGTTTGGAAATAGTTGAACTAAGTATTGAGGATCCCACTCTTGCTTTGACTGAGATTTTGAGTTATCTGGTGAGTGTGAGAGACATAATTGTTTAGAATCACACTCGATGGGAGGACACGCACCAGCACCACCAGCGGATGCCAAAGCTGTGCCGATTCCGCAGATTGTTATTGAACTTCTGACCCCGACACCCTCGGAAATTGAGCCACACAATTGGCACTGGTCGATGTACTTGATTCGCTGGTATGTCAGGATGGGAACAGGACAATCACTGGGTTCCGGTGTCTGTGGAGGACCACAGCATCATTGGAGCAATTGTCAACAGGAAGATGCTGGATCTCGACATCGGGGAGTGATGGACATTTCTGGAGGAAGCCAAGAGATGCTAAGGAGTGTAGCGGAGCATACCGAATCCGCAGCCATGGTACAGAGGGTGAGCAATCACTCGGCATAGATTTTCGCATTACAGAAGCCGCTCAAGGACGTCTAATTACATTGGGTTCTGCCTCCGCTATGTGAGCATTCGACATTGGAACACCAGTTGCAGTCCGTGAGACAGGAGTTGGAACAAGCCAGGGTAATTCCGAGAGTAACAGGGACGGATGAAGACCTGAGACAGGAGTTTTCTGATATGAGGCGAGACTCTCAACAATCAGGGGAAGAAGTCCGACAATTGTGGACCCAGTTCGCAAATTCGCTACCCTTTGCAGCTCAGGCATCGCCCACTCCACTCCGGACACTGTAGAACCGAAGAAAAAAGTTCCCGGAATTCCAGGATACATTATGTTCGGAAGGATCTCAGTGGAGGGGCTGGATTGGTCAACCCTGGTTAATCTCAAGACGCAATAACTCCAGTTTTCCCGACAAACAATCTAAGATGCAATACGTATTCAACCACCTGGGGGGTGTGGCAATCACCAGATTCAGCCACACGTCCAGGAGACAAGAACGATTGGACTGTGGGATCTACCAGCTTCTACACAATTTCTGGAAGCCGCTTTTGGAGACACCGACCAAGTAGCCACCTTCAAACGGACAATGCGGGAGATCAAACCAAAGAACCGCGACATCTCTCCAGACTATACTCAGTTTGAAATCACTGCTGCAGATTTGGATGAGAATTGCTTAGCCTTACGAAATGCCTTACGAATGGGGATGTCGGAAGGAATAACGGTGTCCATTACATAGAGTGAGATGCCGGAGGAACCTGCTGCCTGTGTGATTGTATGCCAGAGCCAGGATATTCAGATCCGACAACGACGCACTGAAAAGAAGGCACCGAACAAGGGTGGCGGACTGGTCCTGCCTCCTCCCTAGTCCGCTGGCCCCTCAGGAGTATCCCGTAACAGCGCTCGTTGGACAGCTTGCTCAATATCAAGGACCCGGACCTCTGGATCCTAGTGCGTGTAGAAGAAGGATCCCTGTGGAAAGACGGGCGAAGAGGTTTACGGATGGGAGATGTCTGTACTGGGGTGAGTTCAACCCCAGGGCTGCGGATTGTGCGGTGAGGAAGAAAGCTGCGACATTCAAGGCGGCTGGAGCAGAAGTCGAGGATGTTGGACCCGGGGCACGTTCCGAGGAATCCGGAACAGCGCATGTCAATTTGACAAGGATGTCTCTTCACTTGACCGTAAAAGTTTTGTTTCAGATGCTTTAAAATGCTTTGTAATATAGGGTATATCAGCTAGCAAGGTAGAGGCATTGCAAGATTCAATGGCAGGGAGACATTCAGTTATATCCTGTACATTGACCATGAATAATCATGAGATACCTACACATGCGCTGATTGATTGCGTCGTTAGAAGCATGGCATTTATTGATCAGGATTTTCCTCGCCATTAGCAAATACCACTGCAGGAGTCAAAAGAGAAACCACCAGTCGAGGTTATTGACGGAGGACCCATCCGGTAAGGAGATATCATGCATGTTGCCAATGTAGGAAAGATGATTCACAATCATAAGGAACAGTTACCTATGTTTGTCAGAAAGCCAAGACATTGACCAATTTTTCTTGGGATTCCCTGGTTACGACTACGTGATATTTCAGTACACTTCCCGACGAATATGGTACCTTTTGGATCGCTGCATTGCAGGACACATTGCCATGATGCATCTGTTCCAGTACAAGGAGTTATGGAGGAGCCCCCGGACCCTGTTTATTCTCTGAGCCAATGGATATTCGCACCACCAATAGGCCCATGAAGCCCAATTCGCGTAAATATTGATATGCTTAATGAATCTCTGTTCGAAAGGCCAGTGAAGAGGGGGAATCTTACAATATTCAAAAGACCTCATTCTGATATCAATAAGGCGATTGAATTCAACGATCTAAAAGAACGCCCATTGGAACAACAAGTTCCGAAACAGTAACATGAATTTCTACCATTATTCAAGCACGTGTTAGCTGACCGATTGCCACCTCATTGCCTCGGGATCAAATATGAAGTACGATTGAAGGATGGGGAATCCCCTGGGTGGAGTCCATTGTATTCCTATTGATGAACCGAGTTTGTAGTCTTAAACGAGTGGCTGGAGGAGAGCATTTTAAAGAGGTTTACCAGGCAATCATCATCACCATTTGCAGCAGCAATGTGGTTTGCAAATAAACCAGATGGTGGTTTACGATTTTGCATTGATAAATAGAGATCACTATTGGGATCTGAACACGAATCCATACCAACTCCACCTGATAAACGAGATGTTGATTCTTTTTGTGAAAGCTCGGATATATACGATGATAGATGTATGAAGAGCTTATCAACCAATTCGAGTTAAGGAAGGGGATGAGCATAAATTGCCTTCCGGATGAGGCCTGAGCTGTTTGAACCTCCAGTAATGACATTCGGAATCACAAATGCACCAGACGACTTCCGGGGATATATCACTAACACCATTCGAGAAACATTGGATGAGGTTACATCAACCAATCTGGATGATGATTTGATATATAGGGATCCGGAAGAGGCAAATAAGGGTCACGTTCTGTGGATTATGCAACAACTGCTGGTGACAGGATTATATTTGAAACCAGAGACATGCGATGTTAGTAAGGATACAGTGAAATACCTAGGATTGATTATATCAACTCAGGGAATGTATATCGATGAGGAGAAGGTAGGGACAGTACGGAATTGCTGTCGACGAAAGAAATCTGTGAATGGGAGGCTATATAACCTCTTTCAAGCACAACAATTTCTCGGATTTTGGAATTATTATCAACATTTTATCTCTGAGTATTATGAGGAAGCGGCACCACTGACAAGGTTGACCAAACAGGATGAACAATTCGCTTCGGCATCGGAGCAGCAGCCGGCTTTTGAAAAGATGGTAACCGCCTTTATGACAGCACCAGTCCTTCAGGATTTCAATCATCATAGAGAGGTGATCATTGAAACGGATGCCTTCAATGACGTATCTGCAGGTGTCGTAACCCAATATCCTGAGGTAGAAGTGCTACATCTGGTAGCTTATATCTGGAAGTGACATTCACCAGCCGCGTTTAATCTTGATATATATCATAAGGACCATATGGCAAATATTAAGGCACTCGAGGAATGGAGACCAGAATGCGCTGGGGCAGCTTATCGCCTGAAAATGACCACTGACCACAAGAACCCTGAGTAGTTGATGTCAAAGAAGCGCCTAAATCAATGATGCGCACAATGGTGGTTGGTGTTCACCAAGTTGTACATTGAGATTGTCGATTGAGCAGGCAAGTCAAACGGGAAGGTGGATGATTCAATGCAGAGGCCAGCTGACCTCCCTGAATGCTGGGATGAAAGATAGAACAATATGGAATGGGTGGTTTCAAAGCCGCAGAACCTACCTGAACAATCCCAATTGTAGGAGGACTGCCCACCTGCTCAGGGCCATCCTTCTATTTCTGATCTTCTGACACTGGCATATGAGACTGACCCGGAATCACGATAGATACTAGCAGCAATTCAAACAAATAGTGGGTTACAAGACATTGCAGTCGCGGAATCCGCAGACGAAGAAGGACAGGTCAGGTATTCAGGGAGTGTTCATGTGCCGGATGATGATGAGTTGCTAGTGTTAGCAACAGTTCCAGTTTTGGACCAAGCCGGTTTCATAGGTCTGCGTGGCAATGGCCATAGATCATCAACAATCGACAATCTTCTACGTGAATCATCACTTCAAGGCCACAAATATTGAACTGAGAGTTTAGTGTTTGGTATGTAAAATATGCATCTCAGCACGGCACATCTGTTGGTGGTCTCCGATTTTCGATATCTTTGAATCTCTCCATGCGGTAGCCCAAAAACCTCGTTTTACGGCCCAAAATGACAATCATTTCAAAGCCTCTTGCTGAGTTTTGAAGATATCGAAAATCGGAGACTGCCAAATGATGCGCCATCTGGTGCTCCATATTTCATGTAACAAACACTAAATTATCACATGAATATTCAAGGGTTTAAGTGAAGGATCAGTAAGGCACAAACCCGGACCAAACTGGCTCGGTCCGGGTCTTCTTGGAACCGCTATGGCAGACACGGTCCGAAAACGGAACCATTGCTACCACTACCAGAGTTGCACCTACCGATCACTGTGGAATATCATGAAACAGCATTGCCAGGACAGCAGGGACTGGCCAAGGTGTTTGACTATCTGAACCGACAGTATTCTTGGAAGGAGATACGTAGGGATGTTGATCAATTTGTTCTAAACTGCCACCATTGTCAAGTGTCTTGAAGTTCACAACATCCAACCTCCAAGGTCCTCGGGCCCTTGTCTGTACCAGGGAAACCATGTGATGATATTTGGATCGACTTGATGTTAGGATTACCGGAGTGTTGAGGCTTCGATGTTATATGGGTAGTGGTAGATCATGTTTCAACGATGTGACATTTCATTCCCAGGCATACGACTAGAGACACCTTGGGATTAGCAGAGTTGTCTCTCCAAGAAGTCGTATGCCTTCATGGACTGCCACTGACAATTGTTGCAGATCGAGGCTCGCAGTTCGCAGGAAAATTGTTACCGGAGGTGTGCAGCTAGTTGGGGATTGATCGATGAATGTCCACAGCTTTTCATCAACAGACAGATGGACAGAATGAACGAAAGAATGCCAGTATGGAGCAGTACCTGCGGATGATCTTGAACAATCAGCAGGATAATTCGGTCAAGTGGCTTCCGTTGGCTGTGTGTACTGCAAATAATTGAGTGTCTGAGAGAACCAAGTGTAATGCATTTTATGCGGTTCAGGGTACGGACCCCCTGATATCATGTCTAGGTGAACCAAAGAAGGAACGAGATCAACAGCATGTTAATCCCGATGATGTCCTGGCAACAATGCAACAAATCAATGATTGCCTCAGAGTAGAGATGAGACGCAGTCAAGCTGTGCAGGAACAGGGAGCATACCATGGATCAATTCTAACTCCGCATATTCAGGAAGGTTCAAACATATGGCTGGATGCCTACTTTATACAAACAATGAGGCCCATACAGAAAATTGCCTGTATGCATTTGGGAGACTCTATGGTTGTTCGTCGAATATCACCATCTGAGTATGTTCCTGAGCTGGCTGCATCGATTCAGATACATCCAGTACAACCCCTTTCCCTTTTTGATCCTGTGGTGAGTGATCCCTTCACAGGAGATCTTGAAAATCCGCCGCCTCTGGTAGAAGTTGATTGTGACGTAGAGCAGCAGGTATCGAGTGTTGAAAATAGTCGGATATATCGGAACCTGTTACAGTATTCTATACATTGGACTGGATATGATTCAGTGACATGTGAACCTGCAAAGTTTGAGGACGGTTAACAAGCGGTACCAGTGTTTCATCGATGATACTCTGGGAAGCGAGGAGTGTTGGAAGATCATCTTGGAAGACCTCGAATCTAAGGGCGGGATACTGTCATGGTTTGGGATCGGAGTACTGGGTTGGAGGGGACTTAGGAATCATATTGAGTGTTCGGAAGGAATTAGTGTTTCAGAAATGTGGACATGTTGTTAGATGCGGGAAAGCAGACAGAAGGATGTGAGATGGAGGCGGGATAATTTGTCAAGATATGGAAGTAGTCTGAGCTGTTGCACAGTCAGGGGATGTGGATTGGAAGCGTTGATAAGGAGTTGTGTTGTGTTGGCGGTGTCTAAGGTCATGGGGAGATATTCAGATGGTTCTTCAGACCATGAGACATGAGTCAAGGGTGGCATATGAAGTGCATATTCAGACAGATTGGTAGGTGTAGGAGGATTTCCTTTCGCTCTCGCTTTACTAGTTCTGTTGTTTAGCAAAGCAATCACGACTTTGAACTAGCTCTGACTTTTGTCTTTTCCTGATCATTTCGAGATGAATTCAGAAGTACCTGGCCCTGAATACGATCTCGCTTCATTGTTATGAATATCACTGACGTTTGACCCCGCCCTTCACATTTGCGGCATTGGGATTTGGCACTGCTACTATCAAGTATCTCCATCGGCTCTCCCAATGTAGTTGGCGCTGTAGCATGTGCCAACTGATCAATTTGCAACTTCAGGACTGACTTGACTGGTATTATGTCTGTTTGGTACCTCTGACCTTACACATGATGCAAGACAAAAAATTGTTCACACTATTCTCCCGGATGTAGCAGGGAACATGTCTCTGCTTGTTTTGATTATAAAGGCAGCCAATGAAACAAACAAAGACAATGATGTTCCAAAATTACTATTATGTACACAACAGTGAGATATCTGAATGCGAGTATATAAAGAAATTCCAGGAGACACGAATGGAGATTCGGACCGACAGGTCTACCGAAACCTGCCAAAACCTACGGGTTTACAAAGACTGCAAATCATTTGGCCTGACAAGAGGCTCCAGATGGGGTATTTGAATGGGTCTGGACATGAACATGGACGTTTATCTAGATCAGACCCGGACTGCTGGCGTGCATCAGCAACGACCCCAATTTCCGTCTGAAACATCAGGGTGTTCCGGACGGCTCTGACGGCTCTGACGGAACCTCGTACGCTCTGACAGAGAAGTACACGCTACCCGTCGCCCAGGTGACGGATTGCGTTGCATACCTACCTCCTTTACTTTGTCGTGACGTATACGCATCATCAGAACCACACGTGTGTTACACTCTTTGCAGGGGCTGCAGTTACGCTGAAGCCGTTTACACAACGCCTGGGGATCGAGGACAAGCCTGGGAGCACCTGGGAGCGCCGGCGACAAACCTGGGAGCGCCGGCGACATGTCTGGGAGCACCTCGAATCACAGTCATGTATTCAGTTTGTATTCTCATCTATGTATCGATGTATCTATAGAGCTACCCATCTACACACACTATATCTGGACTGGCTGCGGTCTGCCGAATATATACTCCCCGTCACCCTGTCCACCTCCGTTACCCCTGTATCTCCGTACAATGCACATCGCTCCCTGAAGATATACTTGATCGTGGGTGTTTGAGATGCACATGGAGACGGAGATTGAGTGAACTCAGAGATGCACTGGGAGGCCGTGATTGAGCAAGTTTGAAGATGGAATTGGGTGCCGTGATCGTGCCAACTTGGAGGCCGTAATCGAGCGAGTTTGGAGATGCACTTTGAGGCCGTGATCGTGAATTCTGAGATGCACTTGGAGGCCGTGATTGAGCGAGTTTGCAGATGCACTTGGAGACTGAGATCAAGTGAACTCAGATATGCACTTGGAGGCCGGGATCGAGTGAGTTTGGAGATGTACTTGGAGGAAATGATCGTGCCAACTTGCAGGCCGTAATCGAGCCAGGCTGGAGATAAACTTGGAGGCCGTGATCAAGCGAGTTTGGAGATGCACTTGGAGCCTGTGATCGAGCGAGTTTGGAGACACAACTGGAGGCAGTGATCGAGCGAGATTGGACGAGTACTTGGAGGCAGTCGATGGAGGGCGCACCGGGTGATGAGACTCTATTCATCAGTTAGTTAACTCGCAACCATGGGAATGTGACAATGTGATTTTACCTTTGAGCTCTCATGGAGAGCTGGCTGATGGCGGACGATCATGTAGGGAGGTACGCCGAAAGCCGAGCTACATTCAGGGGTCAACTCATAACCATATGACTGAAGGGAAGACAATCAATCTTAGGTGGATGCTGTACTCGGTGTATGCTGTACTCGGTGTCAACTCATGATCATGTCATGGAGAGATCGACATGGATGACTTAACTTTGTGTTCGGCGATGATGGTTGAGTGGTGGACCAGAAAGAGAGATGGAGGATGAAGATGTGAGCGATATGGAGGATACAAGCGGATATGAGAAATCAGGGGTACGACTTGCCTGATTGGGTTGGGAAGACCTCGTATCGGTGTTAGTTCGCGCCGGATCGGGACTCGTACCTGCCGTATCGGGGATGGTCAATTGACTCGCACACG
>Ga0307515_10002780_pt1 | contig 37320 bp, 48 predicted proteins | sample 17_EM_MG_FD_194513 | JGI IMG/M metagenome (GOLD analysis project Ga0307515, IMG submission 194513) | Populus trichocarpa ectomycorrhiza microbial communities from riparian zone in the Pacific Northwest, United States - 17_EM | ecosystem: Host-associated > Plants > Roots > Unclassified | place... | reverse complement strand
ACAGGTAACCTACCGGTACCTACAGGTCCCTGGATTAGTATGCAGGCTTCGCAGGTAACCTGGATTCTTATGCAGGCCTGACAGGTAACCTGCCGGTGCACATAGGTGAGTGCATGCCCGCAGTCATTTCGTATTCCATGCCTGGCCGGCCGGCTTTCTGTCAACTGATGCCGGGCCTAGACTGTAGGTAAACCTCCAGGTGACTGTAGGTCAGCCTGGCCGGTTGGGGACACTGCCCGTATCAGAGCCAGCCCAGTCAGCCCCTATGCGAGCCAGCCCCATCAGCCCATATGAGAGCCAGCCCAGTCAGCCCGTATGAGATCTATTTATGCAACAATTGTTTGTTACAGATGTACATGATGTTACATGTCTGATACATGGTCACTGCTGCAGGGGCTGATGCCTACTGTATATATCTCAAGTCGTACTCCTTCTCTCTTCTCTTTTCGATGTAATATTTATACACTTGGCGTTTCCGTTCGAAGCGTTTTCTCTGGTTGACTTGCGCTATGTACCTTTAAGAAGGATTGTTATTAGCTGACAACCCACAGCTTCAAGCTTTTGGATGGCTTGGCATACCCCGTCAAATATCCCCAAATATCCACACCCAATAAAGTATTTGAGTTCAACTCCAATGATAAAGTGATGTATACATGAAGTGATTAAAAGTCAATGCTCATTCACCTCTTAGCCACGAATATAGCACACATTTAGAATTGGCTCAAGTGATCTGGAAAAGTGTCGATGTTGAGTATTTTTTTGTGAATTTCAAGTGTCTTACTCCAGCCACTCTATAACTTTTAAACATAGGTTAAACCAGAGATATGGAGGTAAAACAGCCTCGAATTATACCCAATTCATGTATATATTAAATTTGGAACTGGGTTAAACACAAAGTGGCATATTTTTCAACTCAGATTGCAAGTTTTACCTGAAGTGTTTCCATGGAACCACGTAGCTGAAGATGTGGCAGGGATTGGGGAGTGGAACTGGTAGACCCACTCAGTTGGTGGGGGCAGAAAGACTACACTGGTGGGCCTTAGAATAGACTATTGATCATTTACACTCATACAATTCAAAGTTGCAACTCAACCTAAGCAATATGGTATATCTATGATTTAATGTCAGCTATTACAGCATTGTCGGATGAGATGACAGAACAGTATTGCCACACTATATCATCAGTCATCCAACAAGTACTGTATTCTACACCCAGCAGGAAAACATTCGTTTGAATTGGGGCATTCTTTGTAATGGATTGGGTGCTCTACCCCTATAACTACGGAATTGTTCGGAGGCTGAGTAATGTGTAAACCTGGGACTATAAGATGTGTGGAACCGGAAAAACAATAGCCAGTAATATATGTTCACTTGGTAGAATATCACTTGCCACAGTTTGTCTGGCCATTATGAGTAAATAGTACTTTGTTGTTAGTGGCAACACTGTTCAGCAGAGTTGTCACCAGCCAGCAATAAACCAGACCAGCTTGGGTACCTGCAGCCAGCCAACAGCCAGCTCAGCTCTATCGCATCTAGCCAGCCACACACAAACCCACCTTCATTTTCACCAGAAAACAACAACCCAGCCCAGTTCAGTCTCGTCCAGCCATTCCACAGACAGTCCAGCTTAATTGTATCCACCTAGACAAGCGCAACCCCTGCTAGATCTTTTCCTAGCCAACTGTGAGCCAACCTAGTACAATTGCATCCAAGCAGCCAAGTGCAATTTTTTCTTCATTGTATCTAGCCAGTGCAGACCCAGCGCAGATATACCATCCTGAGACAACCTGCATCCAATGCACCAGTATGTCATCCCGGTGCCTGGTGTGGGAAATCGCATGTCAAGTACTTCCCATTCCATCACCCAACATTCAACTGTATTTGCACATCATGTTCTAAGATCTACATTTTAAGTCCTATGTTCCAAGATAAACTCTGTGATACTTCTCACATTCTCTCTTATGGTCACTCTGATTATTTGCAATGTGGGCAGATGAACCGACAACCTTAATTGAGACAACCAGCCAGTTTAGAAGAATTATCTCCACCTAGCCGAAAGCCAGTCAGGTATGATCACATCCAGCAAGTCCAGAGTACTGTGAGCTCCATCATTTTCATCTAGCTGAGAACCAGATCAGCTCAATCCAATCCAGCACACCAAGATAAAGCCCCTCCAAGTTACAGTGCAGGGGAACCCAATTGAAATACATATGATTCTATTCAAGTTGATTCCATGCTGTTAAGCCAGCCAGGATTCTGACCTACTCAATCATTTCCGGATGGCCCAAATTGATCCATATATATTATCTCCTGCCATCAGAGAGCCAACCCAGCTCAATCTTGTGCAGCCAAATGTGAGCCAGCCAAGTTCAATTATTACCTATCACCTGAGAGCCCAGTGGATCCCATTGGCTCCATGCAGCCTATATCAATCTTCTCTACCAGTGCACTGCTTCAAATGAACCAGCAATTGCATCCAATATCTTCCATGATATGTAATAGTTGTTCACTTGGTGGATCTGGTTGAAGTACATTCATTGGTCAAGTGAACTTCCCACATGGTTGATATGGCAGTGGCAGATATGGTTGCAGTTCCTGTGGCAGATATCCACCTGTTGACCAAGCATATATAGCATAAATATGCATGGCTGTAGACTTGCATTGAAGCTGCTGAAGATGATCGGAGTGTGCTGTAACAGCGACATGTGACCCGAGGCTGGGTAAGAGCCAGTGACAATTGGTTACTGCTGCAGCACTTAGATTGGTATCAAATATCGTACCACTCATATCAGCAAAAAACATTTCAGTCCTGGCAGAATCGCTGCGTCAGAGTGGGCGCACTCCGTCACAGCTGTCAGAGACACTGCAGTAGCGCATTACTCGGCAACTGGTGTCAGTACAACTCCACGCATTGCCTATTGCTCTCCGATCGCAGTTTAGCTGTTTCGTGTCACTCTGTCGGTCTCCTGTTTTCAACAAATACCCCGGCATTGTGTCAAACTGTGACCATCCGTCGGAATGGGTTCATTCGGTACATGCTTGCATCAGGATCGCAATTCAATGGGTGACCCTGGGACAATCTCTCCTCGTGTCCCTTCTACCTGCGCAATGAATCCAATTCTCTCTTTACTAATTATACACATCATTCCAAGTCGCCAGATCTATCTGGCTATTAACAATCCATTGCTCGTTCCTTCTGTCTTCTGCCTTACTACTAGTACCTATCATTGGAATTACGTGCGCGCAGCCGACGATGTTTCCCATGCTGAAATCTCTCAAAGGAACAGCTAGAGGTGCTTTTCTCACCTGTACAGATTTTGAGACGGGATCGAAGTTACACGGGTTTTCAGGTATCGTGGTCAGCGCCAGGGCGAACCAGTATTCAATGACAGCTCCATCATTGATTAGCAGTTTGATTTTGAATAGTCGTTGTAGTTGCCACGGGAGACGCCAATTGAGCATGCCATAACACCTTCCCGGCTGTTGCTCAACCCACACCCAGTCGTTCCATCGATCCCCTCCACATAAGCTCTGGCTTCCTGTGTATCACCACATCTGAGATAAGCATTCACCTTCTAAACCCTCAACTTGAACCATAATACCATGGTAAATACAGAGCTCGATTGCATGCAGTTGTTCATCTGATATGTACGCCATGTTACGACTCTGATGGTTGATCAACCCCCGAGTGCCGCTGTATATTGCCACGCGGTTCATTGAGTCTGGCGTATTGTCAGGTAATGCTCTGAAGTCTTTGATCATAGTGTCTGGATGCATTCCATCACTGCGGTTTTGGGGTCCCATGAATTAGGGCTCGGCATATGACTGGGAGCTCAGGGGGGCAGCCAGATCAGCACCGGAAGGTAGGACTGTTCAGGCGGCAGCGTTGTTCTCCCGCCGCTGGGCGAGGGCTTGGAGATTAAGCTCTCTGGTTTTGCAGGAGTGAATGTGACGCTGAGCTGTGATTACTTGCAGCAGGTAGTTGAGATTGTGATTGAGGGCGTTCCAATCGTCCTGGAGGTTCGTTTTATGTGCTACATCATGTCTGTCGGCAGAATGCTGTTGTAAGGTTCCGGAACTACAAATCTGTTCTACCCACTGAGACATCAAGTGGATATTCAGAAAGTTGAAGTCGGCATCTAACTTCTTTGAAACATCTATCTCGTGGCTGATAGAATTCTGCCGGGCATTCATTCCACGCCGCTTGTTGAAAGGTGTCCAAGTTTCGGCAGGTGTTTCCTCGTCTACTTTTCGCTCCTTCACGAGTTCTGTTCTCCGGCCATTGGTTTTAGCCTCTGCCATTTGGCCGGTTCGCCCGAGCAAGAATACATCTTTGAAGGTAAGAAAATGACGCAAGGAGTCCTCCATGTACCTCAATGTAGCATAATCTTGAGATTTATATCGAGCTTATATATAGAATTCTAATAATGCCCGTGTGAACTCAATTGCGCAATTCAATATGGGACTCTGAGCGGGGCTTCCGCCTTGTAAAGACTGGATTGCAACTCCAAACAGGTACTGGTTCATTTCCTCCATCTCCTTCCCACTCCATTGAGAAACTTCCTAATATGACTTGTTTTGTGTTGTGAGGTCATGGTAAGCAGGCACATAGAACCAGATTGCATTGTACAGTTCTAGCCGTTCGTGCGTCTCCATGAAGTGGACAATCCACTTCTCGAGGTGGTCAACCATGCCAATCCGCATTGTATGGAGGAGGTCGGGCTTCCTGAGGTTGCTCACGATTCAGGGAACATATTGCAGACCGTTGGATCCTCTGTGAACATGGCTCGATGAGAATTTGGCAATGGCTGCCTTGGTGTCGGCATCACTGAGTGTTCTATATAGGTTGCGATCCCGCCGGGGGTGTTGCTTGTCTGGAGGGACATAATCTGCAAGTTGATTCTTTGGACACTCCCGCCAACAATAGAGATGCAGCTCGAAATGCTGTAGGTCGCTATACCGTGGGCAATCTGCACGCCATGCGGCTAAAACCAGTTTGCAACAACTGATGTTGCCATCTGCACAGAGAACTTTGTAATACCCGCTCTCGGCGCTGGGATTTTGTTTAAAGATGAGAGGCTGCAGTACCCGGCAGAGTACTTCATTCAGCACCTCACGGTGTGAGTGCCGCTGCTCATCCAGCTCTGTCTGAGGAATATTGCGGTTCTTGATCGTAATCGGCAGTAGGCTGACCATTACGACGCTCTGCGTTCACGGCAGCTGGCGAATCTTCGAAGATTGCCTGCCAATTGTTATATATACCGCCCACTCTTTCTTGTCGCCTGCAAACTTTGAGAGATGTGTTCCGTCGGACGCGAAGATCTAGGGAACCCATGTCTCCCCCACTCTGTGTGTTGACTTAACGTCAATTAGCACGTTATTATCCTCCAGTATCTCTCCCTACTTGTGTCTCCCAGCACCAGTCCGCCATGTGCATTTCGGTACTAAGGCGCTTGGGTGTTGTATCGCTGATGAACCAACCCTGAGGGGCGTAAATGAGATGCTCAGCGTAGGCTGGCTGCCGCATCAACCATCTCATGATTTTGATGATGTTTCTTCTCCTGTATTTGATAGGGCTTTGTTGATTGTCATTCCATCTCATATCTTCAATAGTGTGTAGTTCCCACTCCCCAAAAGCCTCATCATCTGCCATGCTAGCCACCTGCTTCTGGATGCCATCCCTGTTTTTGAAGCTTGGGAAACCCAGAGCGGTGTTTTCTTCCTTCAGCACGTTGTCATAGTACGTCTTCATGTCCTTCTTCTTGATCCCATAGTGGATATATTTGAACTCTTCACGCATCCCAAATGGGTAGTGGGGATCGTTTTACAGGTTCGTCTCAAGGCAACCCTGAGCATCACGTTCCCATAGCTCAGCAACGCAATCGCCAGGTGAAGCGACAGCGCCGGAGTATGTCTTAGTCCACGGCAGAGGAGGTGGAGGTAGTTGAGACTCCGAGTGTGCGATGTTTTCAACCTGTTCGAGGTAAGGAAACGCGTTCAAGTCATCAACTGAATCTTTGTTAGCAGTGATTTCATGACGCTGAACAGGTTCGACGCATTGTGGCGCGCTGCAAAAAGTCAGCTTCTTCCGGCATGCAACTTGAAGCTGTTCAGGTTAGTGTAATTTGAGATGTTTAAGTCGCCAACTGTGAGAGGTGAATGTGGTTCGGCATGAAAATTTGGGGCAACAGAAACTGGTCTTCACTGGAGTTGTCGACGACACGTGAGGAGTGGAGTACGCACTGTAGAAAGGGATGAAAGTTGGTACAGGGCCTGAGTAGCTTGGTGTGTAAGCTCACAATACTTTCAGCTAACTTGAGAGATTCATTCAGCCTCAACACCATCACAAGGAGGTTTCTAAGTTGCCAGGAGTTGCAAAAACGCGGCATGCGTGATGTCCCATAATACTATGAATAAAATAAAACCAATCCAAAACCAGCAAATAGAATAAACCATGATCGATCCAACAACCTCGCGACGAGTGTAATATTCAATGCCTGAGATAAATAGATTAGATCAAAGAAATGAACAACACAAGGACCCGACCCTAGACGAAACACAACAACAATCGCCTCCTCAGGAACTCGAGGACTGGTTCACTCCTCGCCTACCGAGCTATCTGGGCGCACCTGAGTGAGGGGAACAGTAGGGAGAGAGACGTCGACAAGAGGGATATCAGGAAGACTGTCGCCACCTGCCGATTTGCCGAGCAGCTGCTGATCCACATCCTCATCCGAGATGGTTCCAGCAACCTCAGTTTCTCGCAGAGCTTGCACTGCCAGGCGAGGTTATAGCGGTGTCACAACCTCCATATCCTGTAGCACACTGAGGGGATGAGTCTCCGGAGTTCATGGTCATGGGCGAGGCTCCGGGGTTTGTGGGCGTGGGGCAGGGTTTGGAGGTTGTGGCCGCGGGGTATGTTCGTGCATCTCGTGGCATTGCGCCGGTAGCACTAGTTGCTGATCGTCTACCATGGAATCTACATTGTCAGCTGATATATTTGCCATCTCCCCCTGGCAAATCGTCCAAGGTTCTTTGCCATCATCCTCATCCTCATCCTCCTCCTCCTCATCATCTTCCTCCTCAGCATCATCCTCATCCTGATCTTCACCGTCCTTTCCATATCCACATCGCTGTCTAAATCAACGCCGTCCGGTGCGTCCACATCATCCTCTATATGCATATCCACATCAGAATCATGTTCCGGGTCATATTGACTGTCCGACTCCTGGATAGAGTCAGTATCATCATCTGAGGAAATTGACACTGTGGGCAATGCTTCCGGCTCTAAATATACCCGCTTTAGATAGCCCTCTATGCCGTAGTCTGCCTCAAACGTTTCCTTCTGCAACTGCAAAGAAACCGCACGGGAGATCTCATCTCCCACTGGTGTTTGTTTAACAATACCTTTCCCTTTACTGTTTCCCTTCCCCTTCCCCTTCCCTTTCCCCTTTCCATCCTCAGTCGCCTTCCATTTCCCCTTTCCATCCTTTGTTCCCTTTCCTTTCCCGGTCCCTTTCCCACTGCCCTGCATGTCCTCCTCACCCTCGCCGTCGTCATGGTCATCGCCATTGCCAGGATGGCTCTTTCCACCGCTCGGCGATCCAGGATCTGCCCTGTACACAACATCATCCCGGTTGTTGATCTTATCCCAATTCAGTGGTCAAACAGCCAGGAGGTTGCCTGGCTGGTACTGCCAGCAACTCAGCTGTTCAATCTTTGCCCTGTGATCATCAGTATTGTACCAAGAGCAACGCTTGCCGGTGCGTATGATCTTTGCCGACCTGGTTGTCTGCCGATTGGAGCGATCGACCTGATCCACGAAGGCATGGGGGTTGTCCCACCACCAATTGTTCATTTGGTCACAGGTTTTATCAAACATTTGCCTCATACATGAGCGCAAGGCTGCCCACTTCCCCCGAAAAGGCCAACTCCTGCTCCTGTGGCGCGGCCACATCAGCTGGAATTGTCAAAAGTGGCGAGTCGTGACTGGATCAAGAAAGATTATATTCCAAAAGGGGTCCCATGCCCTCTCATGGATCACGCCACAAATACTGTATATCCGTATGAGTCCATCGATGTGTTCCGAGATGAATCCCTTTATACCCTCCCGATCCAATGCCAAGCGTCGATTCATGACCGGTGTCGGCATATTTGACCTAGCCGTTGCCTTCCCCTTTCGTTTGCTGTTGTCCTTTGGCGAGGCATTACCATTATGATACAGTTGAATGTAGAGGAAGGTAACCCAGATGGAATGTACAAAGTTGTGTAGGTTATCGGGTGTGTTTTGGAATGAGACGTGTTGTTTTGTACAAGTCACGTGATGGCGGGATAGTTCAGGATGGTAGGCGTTTGTTCATTGCGGGAGGAAAAGACAATGGAGGTGTAGGCCGGAAGAAGGATATATATACCCAAGTTTCTGCAATTTCTTGGTTCAACTTGTGAGATATGATAATTTTGAATCATATCTTGTGTTTTGTTGGTTCATGAACACAAAACTGTCCAGCCTTCATCTCGTACAACCACCAGGCACCTGATGAATGAGAAGCCTCGAGACAAGATTTATTACTCGCAGTGAGGACTGTTAACGAAGCCGGTCATTGCTGTTTCATCACAGAGCACTTTTGACGCATAGACTGTGTGCATCTCGGAGCAAACTGAGTAGCTTTCAGGTGGTCCTGACTGTGCAACCATTCGACAAGGATACCCACATGCCTAGCGGTAGAAACATTACACAAAACTGTTATCATGAGATAGAGAATACCTCATTGTTCGATTCGCGATGCTTTCAGCTCAGCCTAAAGTGGATTTCAACTGGGAAGCTGAAGATGAACACAATCTATGGATCAAAGTATTGTGCCAGGAATGAGTGCAATACTATAATAATTGCGCCAAGAACGGATAAACACCCTTCAAGCGGTGCAGATAGACCTTCAGACGTTGCTGTAACTGTGATTATCAATGCTGAGTTAAATCTGAGTTTAATCTGATGGCAGTTGACCACAAAATTGCATGCTTTTCAAGGTATCACATCACCAAGGATTGTCACAGTGTAGAGTCTAGCGTGGTCTCCGCTTCGCCTGCCTTTTTTGTCATATCCCTCGCTGGCCTGGTAAATAGGAGTCTACTTCGCCTGCTGTTGCATATGCATCCAGAGGAAATTATCTGTACAGTCTTAACGTTGAAGATCAATATCGGACTATTCCTTCCCAAAGCGCTCACCCCGACACGACACCGGTCGTAAGAAATGTTGGAAGTCTTGCTAAGCATCAGAATCAACTACTGCGTGGGGCTTCGGGGAATGCTAAACTTCCCCCTGCCAAGTGACGAGTTTCCGATCCAGCTGTCGAGAGGGATTCCTCTCAAGGAGGGATTTCTGTATCCTCTACTATCCAGGGTCAGAATTCCACACGCTAATCATCGCTGAACTATTCTCGCGTTGCAGATATCACTCAACGTGTGACTTCCAACCCGTCCGCTGCACAGTAACGGTCAATAATTACCCAAACCGCCACAGTGGGTACAAGCGGTCATGGCACACCAGTACCCGGAGGAACCTCACAGACAGACCCAACACATCCTGTTGTATGCAGCCCCACATGTGGCATTGGTAGCACTCCCACTCTTCCCAGCTGTCTTGATAACCTGCCTACCCCCATCCCTAATCCAGAAGCCTGTGTGATCATTACAAATCAACTGCAAATGCGAGCTATAGAGTGCAATCAGAGACAGAGGCAGAGGCAATGGCAACCGCAGGCGGTGTCTACACCTCGATGAATGGTCTCCGGCAGTTGCAGCATCCATCGACTTGGTCACTCAGACATGACGCATCTTGGATTTGCAACGGGAATACTCCTGGAGCTCTACATGTGGACCGGACGGCCGTGTATGAGTGCAAGCCACTTGGAGACGGTAAGTTATGCAACGCGACGCGTTGCAACAGCATTAGCTGAGGCCCCACACTGGCAGATAATAGATACGTACTGGAACACTGCTAAGCAGCAAAACAACATTTGGCCCATAGCATATGAGGCACGCACAAAGGAGATCTTGAAAGAGGTATGGTGAAGCAACGGCCCATGTTGGATATTGGACACTCAAACCGATACTAGGTTTGAGCAGAAGTCCACAATGGTAACGCACATTATATTCAATCAGCAAGGGAGGACATAGCAGAGCTTTATGATGTCCACCGCTTTGAATCTGATGCAGAGAGTTTGGAATTCATCGATTCCCATCTGGCAGACAATAAGTATCATTTTCCTGTACCAGAGCGTGTGGAAGGTGGTGTACGCAGCCCAAATCCAACGCAGAGAGAGTCAAAAGCTGCTAACGAATGGCCAGCGTCCGGATTCCTTCCTGGGGGAATCAATCTCGTGGTTGATGCACCTCAAATTTTAACATCGGGTGAATAACCGCGGTAATTATATTGATGGATTATCTAATTCCGTGATTGACGACAAGGCCCGTCATACACCCTCGCTGCTGATCATGTTTCCCCACACCGCTTTGCGCCATGCTCCCCTTGAGCGGTAAAGGAACAAAGGTGTTGATCCGAAAGCTTCCAAGTCAAAGCTGAAAGCGGACAGACCTGATCGCTCGAACTACTTAAACTTCAAGACTGACGGTGGTAAGAAAGCATCCTGCTGCGCTGCACCAGGTCACAAGTTGTTAACCTCGTCTGGCATTGGAGACAGGAATACATTCTTGGTGAATACCTGGAACACACTACTGGAGAGCTACCAACAGAGGATTTATAAACACACTCATGCTACAGTCAAGCGTCAGATCAAACAGTCAGAGGACCCAACACCTGCCGTGGTGATCAGAGTGGACGCAGCGCGTGTTGACAATGTTATTCTGCTGAACTATTTGACCTCCGAAGTGGCGTTTGAGGAGCCTGAGATTGCAAGCACTGACCCAACCATTCTGATATACAAAAATTGCACGGATGACAAACTGGATTTCAGGATGACAGGGGGCAGCGGGGATTATGAACATGATGGTGACAAAAGCGACGAGTGCAATGCTATTCGCACCGGCAACCGGCGATGATGGGCCGCATCTCAACTTGAGTGGTATCACCTGGGATCCAGTGATGTCAACGGGTATGGGGGCGAGGAAGATGATGATGCGGACGCTGATGAGCAGGAAGAAGCATCGCGAGCCGATAATAGATCCACACAGAATGTGGACCACTGAGGGCATAGTGGATTCTACCTGGGAACCATTCATGCCGATGGATATGATGGCGAGGATGGCGATGATGCAGATGCAGATGAGGAGGAAGAAGCATCCCAAGCCGATGATACATCAACGCAGAATGAGGAGGACTGAGGGCATAGTACTAGACAGAGTAAAGATTGGGCAGTATATATCAGACCTGTCAAATATGATAATGGCGAAGCAAATGCAATGGCAAGCCATGTATCTGAATGGAAGACTGTATAGTAATAAGTGAAAACATCTCAAAGTTAAACATAGTTGGTGAGAGTGTGGCATCCAATATATAGCTATTGCGGAGAGGTAAAGTGTGGCACATGACTGGGGCAAGGCATACACATCGCCAGGCGTTGTGTAAACTGCTGAAGCATAACTTCAGCCCCTGCGAAGAGTGTAACAAACATGTCATTCTGATGGTTCGTACAAGTCACCATATGTCCAGCGCAAAGTACATGAGGTATGTATGTAATGCGACCCTTCGCCAGGGTGACAAGGAGCGTGTAATTCTCCGTCAGAGGGTACGAGGTTCCGTCAGAGCCGTCAGAGGCGTCCGGAACATCCCGGTGTTTTTGACGGAAACTACAGCTGCTGCTGATGCCAAGGGTACATGTATGCCCATTTGTGTTCTTATGCAACCAAATTATGATATCATACATCTGCAGTCAAAGGTAGGCATACGTACCTTCAAACTGTATTAGATTGTTCAGTTATTGGATACGTTGCACTCATAAGGATACCCGAGTTAGACCACAATTGTCAAAACACAACATCACAAACGGCAAGTGAAACCCTTTCATATCGCCTTTAACGTCAATCATCTACTATACCGTCCTGGAAAGCTACCAGAGGTCATTTGCGCTTGGCAGGTACACATTCGAGCCTGGAAAACCTAAGATCCTCTCTCCACCCAGGAACCTACATTCTTACAATGCAAGTCTCCATACTTCAGGAGTGTGAAATCTACCACGAGAGTGATCACAATGACAAAGAAATTACTTTCAACATGGAGGATCACCTGTGCGCCGCTCTGGGCAACAACCAGAGAGAGCCCTAGTCTACCAGGCAATCCATGATCACATTCACGTGAAAGAGGATTTTGGAACAGTGAGAGATGCCGAGCAATGCAATTCAACAGAATACTGAACACTGTGAGTAGAATGCCAAACTGATGGAAGTGAAGCGGGCATACTCCAGAGAGTCCAATCAACTGGAGACAATGAAAATAAAAAGATCCGATATGATTCATCCACAACTGTACTTTGGAGGAGCAAAGGAGTTTGATATCATCTTTGACACATTATGGTCTATCTTCCAATCCGATGTGCACTTATTACCGCACTGAGATTCCAATACAGTAAACTATGCACCAAGCCTTCTCAGCACATAGAAATATCGTCAGTACCCAGTACAGAGACATATACAGATGGTTGATCTGGTAAAGTTTTTGGAGATCTATAGAGAGCCTCAGATACCTATATGGAAAACAATGAGGTTTTGGCAGATGAAAAAGAGAAGATGTACGGTGATGAAGACCGAAAACTCAATGTGAATACAGGCTTTGTGACACAAGCGAATGAAAAGGGCTTAGTCGAGCCCAATCAAATGAGAGCAAATTGGCCAGCAGCGAGACGGCTCTCACAGAATAACATGATTCTTTATTATATTGCTGGGAGTGGACTACGACCATAGCTTAATTCAAAGATCATGCCATTGACCCCACAGAATAGATGCTTTGATAGCATGTAAGAGCTTTCGAATAACACCCCCAATTCAGCAGTCAAACTGGAGGGCAAACGGCTCAACAGCAATCATAACATCAACAGCACTACAAGCCAGGAGAATGATTACACCTTAGTAGCATAAAACAAAACATCGAACAATGCATGTCTGAGCAGGCCGAAACACTGAAGCCCGACCAACCAACATTGGACAATGATGATATATGCACTCACATGCATTATATCTCACCAGCGCTCTATGAAACACAGAAGTTGGACTGTAAATGCATATGCAACGAATCACATACTCATTAAAACACTCTGGGGTGAGAAACGATACATATGAGAACTTCTGCGAGAACATTGCTACACCAAGAGACGAAAAACTATCTAAATGCCAGTTCTCAGTTGACAGTGTGGTATCAAAAAAGTAGAGTAACTCTCATGATATCTAGCTTAGCGGGAGAGGATGGATGAATTGGAGCCTGGATTGTAGTCAATGGGTATGAGGGTGTTGATAGACACATCAGGGGACATTCAATCACATCCCATTTCATTCAAGGTAAGAGTTGCATTGGAGAAGCAGCAAGCTGTCAGGTGAAGTCAAAATATGCGTCGACCGGCAAGATCAAATTTATTCCACATGGTCCATGAGGTCCTGAAATAAGATGGATATGGAAAGTGCAAAAAGTCTGAGCACTTATTGCCTGGCACTACAACCACTTTCATGGCTCCACAAGTTCTTAATTGACTAGAACTACTCTATGAAGCAGTGCACATCACAACTCACGGTTCCGATGGTCAGGTAATCCCGCATCCAACGGAGAGCTGCTAGATGGCAATGACATTGTAATAAATGTTTTACTTTGCCCCGGGCATTGAGTTGTAAATCCTCGTGGTCTCCAAGACGTCATGTGATCTTGTACTGGGTGTAGCATGAGTCTTGACGTGTATGCCAGAAATCAAATGGGCAACAAGTCGAATAACTTGCTAAGAATCCCCAAGTCGCCACGTGGCGGTATATTGATCAGATTTGACAGTTCGGTGGAATCATGGTCGGGAGGATAAAAGGACCAGCTGACGAAGGCCACATTATGATGGGAGTACGCCTATGATCAACTGGATATGGGAGATTCCTGTGGATCTCGATTGAAACCGAAGGGAAAGTGGTAAGGACAGTCCTACTCCACAGATTGAAATACTGAGAGCAACTGCATTCAACAATCTCTTAGCTAGCGATGAGATCATCCAGACATTCGCTCTGTGAAATGGGGAATGCAGTGCACAGCAGGGAACACATATGGAGGTCACCACTTTGGAAGATCCAGGGGAGATTCGGACTATGAATCCAAGCGCTGAACATGTGAGCAGAGGGAAGCGGAGGTAGTTGAGGTAGACGAAGAGCCCCAGTCAGGTGTATATGATTGACTGCTTCCATCACACTGAGTTATGATGAGATGTAGTTGGCCTAGCTGGGTTGGGCTCACTCCTGTGCGAATCGCTTGATCCGCAGGTGCCCGGTGGTATTTCCTCATCATTCCAAACCCCAAGTCGTAGATAGAGGGTAATGTACAAATCTTGGAACAGGTAAAATACCTACTGATGAAGGAGGTCGTAAACCCATGAGACACAAGGACTATGTGGACATGTTCAGTGAAGATATGGTAGAGATTTTTGCACCGCACCAGCCAAGTGACCATTCACTTAATTTGAATCCAGGTTCTAATTCACTTGATAGCCAAATCTACAACCTTTCAGAAGTCCGGTTGATAACCCGCAAGGTCTATATTAAAACATACCGAGCCACTGGTCTCATTCAGGGATCATTGTCACCCGCAGCAGCAGCAATGATGATTGCAAAGAACTAAGATGGTAGACCACGGCTGTGGACGGGCAACAGAGTACTCAGTGTACCCATGGTATAGAACAGATACCCAGTTCGATGAATCTCGGAGATGGTTGTCGGGTTGCGCTGAGCCCCGATTTTCAGAAAACTGGACCCCAGGAATCCCTATCACCTCATTTGCATCAAGAAAGGTGAGAAGGTCAAAACAGCATTCTGAACCAGTTACCGGCAGTTCTAGTCATGTGTTGTGCTGCTTGGGCTCGCAAACGCACTGGCTACTTTATAATCTTCTATAGCTCACAGCCTACAGCCTTACATTGAGGACTTCCCTGAGTGCTGTGTTTTGATCGACTGACCTACTCAACTAATGGGGAGGAGCACAAAGAGCAGGGACGAAACGAGCTGGAATCACTAGGAGAATTTGGTCTCTACAGCAAAGAGGAAATGTACCATAGTGAAGTCTGCGAAGACGGCTGTCTCGGATGTGTCCATAGTGTGGATAGGATTTGCCATGCAGTCGGACGGCATATCAATGATGGAATGCTGTCCAATTCCAGAGGTAATGCAGTACACACAGGTGCGTGTTGGGTTTACCAATACTTTATCGTAGTCCATCGGGAAATATTCGAAGGAAATACTGCTGATATCACACCTAGTGAACATTGCAGAGTATTTCACGATATCAATTCGGTCAAATGGTAATCGAGTTGGGATGCTGATTGTACATTCCGGATGTTGCAAACAGCGTTCACCCATGTACCCATTCTGAAGCATTTCGAATTGACTGAGGGGAGTATTTATCACCGTTATGCGAAGAGCATCACCGTGGCCGGCATTGTCAACCAGTACGACGGTTTTGACCTCATCAGATTTGTAACATTCCACTCTGGACAATGTCCATGTGCGGAACAGAACTGTGACATGAATGATCGGAACCTCTTGGCCATCGTGGACGCTATGAACTATTGGCATCCCTACCTCCAGGGAGTAACTCATAAGATCCTCACAGAATGCCACCATAAGAACCTTAAGTACTGTCAAATTTCAAAAGTGCTCTCCCAGTGTCAGGCTAGATGGGCAGAGATTCTCTCTCCATACGACTATCATATCAAACACCTGGAATGCAACAAGAACCCTGCGGATGGACCATCAAGAAGACCCAATCATCACAGCAGCTATGGGAATATCAGGGCAAGACTCCTGGCCAACTTAGCAGCGACCAATATCACTGGATCATATGTTGGTCTTCTACTGGATAGCAAGGCGCCCCAGGAGATCTACATTTTACACACATACATACGACCAATTTTGAGCAATGTTACTCTCACAGATGAAACTCAATCGAAATCAATTGGTGGAGCTCTGACATAGGAAAGGAGGATGTATGTGCCCATGGCACTATGCAGTAGAGTAATCAGCCTTTTCCATGACAAACCTGAATTTGGTTGCTTTGGGGGGTGGAAGACTTCTGATTGCATTTCTTGACCTGTTTGTTAGCCTGCAATGGAGTCAGATATACACAAGCATGTTGCACGCTGCAGGTTGTGCCACTAAATCAAAGAACTGGGTCACTTTAGCGTAGTGTTAGCAACTGGTCCGGGTAACCCGCCAGGAGTCCGGGTCAAGTCCGGAAGAAAGGGTCGGTTCGGTTTTAAACCCAACCAATAACCCGACCAGCCGCCTCATGCGGGGCCAAAGATGGACCCGTACCCGTTGACCCGTAGGTTTTGCTGGGTTTGGCTAGACCCGTCTGTTTCAATCTCCGGTTCTGCGTTTCGGTGATTTCTATTTATGGTCGCATTCAGATATCCTACTGTTAATTGCAAAATATTGACTATGGTACGGCATAGTCATTTTCTGATGTATTGACAGCCTTTAGACAGGAAACAAGTAGAGAGATGCTCCCTGCCCCATCCTGAAAAGGAGCGTCAATGGAGCGTCAACAATTGATGCTCTTGCATCGTGGGTAATCCAAGTGGCGCTGAATCACATGTATCTATAAACAATTGGTTGGCAGCCTTTATAACCAAACACGTGAGTGATATTCCCACGATAGCCTCCTGAACAGTAACAACTTATTCCATTTACAAAGGTGCAACTAAGTGTTCACAAGCGTTTTAGACTACGAAGGCGGCCAAAACTGAGTATAAGGACTGTACCAGCCACAGCGCTCTTCGATGGACCATGATCAAAGGCCCAAGATCGTTGACACTCCGTTGACGCTCATTTTCAACATGCAGCAGGGAGCGTGTCGCTTTGTTTTTTGCCAATAAAGGATGGCCATACTTCGATTATGTGTAATGACTACCCAATCGCGGATGTATTACGCGACTTAGGGGACCAAAAATCTTTGACGCTCCGTTTAGGTTCATTGTTAAGATGGGGCTGGGAGCGTCTCGCTTTCTTTTTTGCCGATAAAGCATGGCAACACTCCCATGATGTGTAATTACTACCAAGTCGCATTTTTATTACCCGACTTACAGGACCAAAATTGTTTGACTCTGTGTTGACGCTCATTTTCAACATGGGGCAGGGAGTGTATCGCTCTCTCTCCTGCCTATAACGGTTGTCAATGCTGCCGTTCTGTATAACCATTACAAAATGACTTCTTAATTACCAGACTAACAAGACCTAAAATCGTCGATGCTCGGTCAACGCGAATTTTGAAGATGGGGCAGGGAGTGTGTCGCTTTCTTTTTTGCCTATAAAGGATGGCAACATATCCATTATGTGTAATCACTAAAAAATCGCGTTTTCATTACCTGACTTACAGGACCAAAAATCGTTGACTCTCCATTGACACTCATTTTCAAGATGGGGCAGGGAGCGTGTCGCTTTCTTTTTTGCCTATAAAGGTTGTCTATGCTGCCGTTCAGTATAACCACTACAATATTACTTCTTAATTGCCAGACTAACAGGACCTAAAATTGTTGCCGCTCTGTTCACGCTCGTTTTCACGATGGGGCAGGGAGCGTGTTGCTTTCTCTTTTCCCTGTCAAGGATGCCAACGCTTCCATTATATGTATTCCCACCAAATTGCGTTTTCATGACACCACTTACCGGACCAAAAATCTTTGACGCTGCATTGACACTCATTTTAAAGATGGGGCAGGGAGCGTCTTGCATTCTTTTTTGCCTATGAGGGATGGCAACACTTCCATTATGTGTCATTACTTCTAAACCGCATTTTAATGACCCGACTTACAGGACCAAACATCGTTGACACTCCGTTGACGCTCATTTTGCCACGGGCATATCCACAATATTCCATCATTCCATTTGGCAGAATATATCATTAATAGTGTTTTGTCAGCCCTTCTATTGTCTTCATGTACTATCTTCTTTATCACTACATTGTTCTTTAATAATACATATAAATGAATTCTTTAAAACATACTATAATGTGTCCCGTATTTGTAGACATTACTACACTCAAAATCACATTCCTTACGATCAATGTGTGTTTCCTCTTGCAGTTTCACTCAATCGGATGCCGTCGTCTGCAACATGGATGCTAGCTGTATCACCATTCAGCAAATAGTGTACTAACCAGTGGATGCTCCTTGATCAGTCCGCAAATCTGGAATAAAATCTGCATCGTGCTCGCTATCCTGGGTAGACACACCGTGATCGAAAAATTCGAGCCCTCGGAAGAATTTTAAGTAAATATACATATCCTGCACGCTGGTTTGCAATTTGGGAACTTTCAGCGCGATGATGGTCAGAAGGTGACGCAGGTGGCATTCCGGGTGGAGGTGGCGTTTGTTCTGGTGTCGGCTGTTTGCATCGGACTTGAGGAGGTGCACCCATTCCTTTGCGCCCCCAGAGTGTCCGTGGATTCTTCGCTGTGCCATTTTGGCAAGGGAAGGAGCTGTCAGCTTGATTTTCGTAAAACATTGCCAGATGTTGTTCAATTGCAGCTTTTACCTTTGTATGCCCAGGAAATTCAACACCTCGCTTCTTCTCTTATCCAACTTCTGCGCGAGGTCTCTTGATCAGGTGTTGCATTTCCTGAATCGTGCCCCGCGAAAACCCTCCTTTGGCCATTTTGGCCATATCCAAGGCAATGCGCATGTCTGGCTGTTCTAGCTGTACCTGACCTCCTTGCCATGCCATAGTAGCAGACATGTTGAAAACCAACAAGAAGTTGGATGGTGCGTCTAATAGTGAGAATCGGCAGTTACCTCTACCATATACGCTTCCGTAGCCACCTCTAAGGTGTTTCATCGCTTTTTCGCCCATTCACTGGGACTCCTATGACGAAATTCGTCATCAAAAATCCCCGAGCTGACAACATTGTAACGTTCAATTTCCCGGACTGTGCGGACAAAGGCCTTCATCGACCATGGGGGTTTCTGGTTACAGGCAGCGATATATTAGTCGCATAGCTCTCTCTGCAGATCCGCTGTGTACTATGGGATCAACTGATGGCCGTCTACAATCTTATGGATGTACTCACATTCTATTGCACGCTGCTACGTGTTCCTGCTGCTTCCGGTTTTATGGACGATTGTAAAATGTGCGTCCGGGGTCACATTTTCGGTGGCTACATCGGCAGCTTGGCGGTGGACTAACTGCTGTCAGCATTGTCGCTGTGTCCCGCCAAGTGACGCACTGGATGAAGCGCCCGTTGTTTCGCTCGATTCGGATCTGCTGTCACCTGTCTGAGGTGTTTGTGTACTCAAGAATTGCTGGTGTGAATTTGCAGAGGAAGATGATAACCAAAAGAAATGGGAAGTTCTGAAGAATATATAGTTAGCTTCAATTCAAAGTAGACTGAATGACCGCCAACTTGGACGATCTACTCATGATGAATCCGCCTGCGTCAAGCTGCAGGTTGCAGGGGTTTCCAACAGTCCCGGGATTAGCAGAGAGTCGGTCCGATGTTGTATGTTTGTTTACATGGATACATTGAAGTGTATGACAGCTGAAATCTCAAAAATGTTTCGTACACACAGGACATTCTTAGACAGGAAGGATGTCTGGTGATGTTTGTATCGAGACATCACCGGGATCATACCTGACACTGACGCTGAAAGTCGAGTTATCTTGTACGGTTATGATGACTATTCCCAATTTAGTCACAGTCAAAACACAGAATTTGCTTTGTTCACGTTGATCAAGCGTACCAACCTTGACATAAAAGACGCAGCTTGCCTCCATATGGTCCATATCTTGCAACACCCAACAGCTCTCCCAATAACACTCAACACCAAATACAATGGTCAATGGTCCGAATAAGAACCTTTCCGCTCTCCCGGCAGGCAAATATGGCAAATCGACACCGCTGTCCACACGACGAGATCATCAAGCGAATGAAGGGAGGTGCGGGTTGGATGCAGAACGGGTCTGAGCCCTTGGAGCATTGTGTAGCATGCAATCGCAAAAGAAGGTTGCACCGGAGCAAAACCGAGAACTGCACCCTTGGAACAATGAAGAGAAAGAGCAATAGATTGAGGATTATGTGGAGAGAGAGACTGAGGTGGCAAGAAAGCGAGTTGAAGACGCAGAGACAGCAATTAAGCAGAAGCAAGAAGATATGAGTAATGTTGAAAAGGCGGGATTGGCTACCAGAAAGCCTGAAAAGACAATTGACATCAGCAAAATGTATTTTAGTCTCTGGAAGCCTCCAGGAGTGTCTGAGAGTATGGGGAGTGCAAACCTAGATGCGTCAATTTCAGGAGAGTATCAGACCCTAGGAGGGCATTCCTGCCGGCCTTCGGAGTAACTGGGATCTCTGATGACTGGTACAGGAGTACCATGGGAGCGATTGTGAAAGGTTTGGGAACACCTCGGAGCGCCGGAGAGAACTTTGGGTGCACCTGGGTGCACCTGGGAGCGCCGGCGACAAGCCTGGGAGCGCCGGCGACAAGCCTGGGAGCGCCGGCGACAACTCTGGGAGCGCCGGCGACAAGTCTCGGAGCGCCGGCGACAAGTCTGGGAGCACCTCCAATCACAGTAGAGCAGTCTGGGAATAACAACATCTTCTTTGGGAACGCTGCTGGTGCGCCTGGAAATCACAGCTACTACTTATCGTTCAACGATTTCTAAAACTCATGTATTCGGTTTGTATTCTCATCTATGTATCTATATAGCTACCCATCTACACACAGGATATCTGGAATGGCAGCAGGCGGTGCTTGAGAGCAATTCGAGGTGCGCCTGAAAATAACGATCGAGTGAACTCAGAGATACACTCCGAGGCCGTGATCGAGCGAGTTTGGAGATGCACTTGGAGGCCGTGATCGAGCGAGTTTGGAGATGCACTTGGAGGCCGTGATCGAGCGAGTTTGGAGATGCACTTGGAGGCTGTGATCGAGCGAGTGTGTAGATGCACTTGGAGGCCATGATCGTGCGAACTTGGAGGCCGTAATCGAGCGAGTTTGGAGATACACTTGGAGGCCGTGATCGAGCGAGTTTGTAGGCCGTAATCGAGCGAGTTTGGAGAGATGGCGGTCGATCGTGTAGGGAGGCACGCCGGAAGCTGAAGCTACATTCAGGGGTCAACTCGTAATCATGAGAATGAAGGGAAGACAAACAATCTTGGGTGGATGTTGTACTCGGTGTATGCTGCACACAGTGTATGCATGTACTCGATGTATGCTGTACTCGGTGTATGCTGTACTCGGTGTCAACTCATGATCATGACATGGAGAGATAGAGAGGGATGACTAACTTTGTGTTCTGCAATGATGGTAGAGTTGTGGACGAGAAAGAGAGAGATGGGGGATGAAGATGAGAACGATGTGGAGGATACGAGCGGATATGAGAAATCAGGGGTACGACTTGCCTGATTGGGTTGGGAAGACCTCGTATCGGTGTAATTACACGCCGGATCGGGACTCGTACCTGCCATATTGGGGATGGTAAATTGACTCGCACATGAAATTCTCTAAGTCCCAGTTTCTCATGATGATATGCCCCATCTCTTCACATCTCTCTCCTTCTCGTCCTCAACTCTACCGTCACCTAAGAACATGAAGTTAAGTCATCCCTCTCTATCTCTCCATGCCATGATCAAGAGTTAACACCGAGTACAGCATACACCGAGTACAGCATACACCGAGTACAGCACACACTGAGTACTGCATACACCGCGTACTGCATCATCCCAAGATCGACTGTCTCCCGCTCCCAGCCAGTCTCTCAGCTCTCAGCGGACCATGTTGTACTCAATTCTCTACATTCCCACAATTACGAGTTAACCAATGAATAGAGTCTCAGCTTCAATCGCACATGCCTCCCGATCCACCGCCTCCAGATCCACTGCCTCCAGATTCGCTGCCTCCAAATGTATCTCCCAGCACGCTCAATTACGGCTCCCAAGTGCATCTCTGAGTTCACTCGATATCGGCCTCCAAGTGCATCTCCAGATACGCTCGATCACGGCCTCCAAGTGTATCTCCAAACTCGCTCGATTACGGCCTCCAAGTTCGCACGATCATGGCCTCCAAGTGCATCTCCAAACTCGCTCGATGACGATCTCGGAGTGCATCTCTAAGTTCACTCGATCATGGCCTCCAAGTGTATCTTCAAATACGCTCGATTACCGCCTCCAAGTGCATCTCCAAACTCGCTCGATCACGGCCTCGGAGTGTATCTCCAAACACGCTCGATCACGGCCTCCAAGTACATCTTCAAGGAGCGACGGCTGGTGTACGGAGATGCAGGGGTAACGGAGGTGGACAGAGTGACGGGCAGTATATATTCGGCAGACCCCGGAGTAGATAGACATCATCTCATTTCCATCTCATCTTATCATACAAAGAAAATACACTCTATCTTTCCCAACTTTTATTCTCACTCGCTCTGTCCGAGATTCCGTGGGTCCACGCAATTGCGTGGATCCTCAACACCGGGTAGTATCATATCTTCTCACCCGATTCCTACACTCCTCGAACCAGAACCGCTCTTTCTCATGAATTCCGTTTGGATGTCGCGAGAGGTGCGGGGGAGTGTTGATGGTGGGCTATCTGCCTTCTAGCTCCATCGTTTCACCACAACGGCCACCAAGTGGTGCATCTCTAAGTTCTCTCAATGGGCGTGTCCAGGTGCTCCTCTGATTATGCTCGAGTACCATCTGCGGCCAGATTGACCGTATGTATATATTTAGAGACTTAAATAATGAATGCCGTATTATGATGTAGCGAATCTTGTGACTGTAACAAAGACGAAATGCATTGTAGTTATGAAAGAACTACTGCTGTGAGAATACGGCACCAAGTCTCCCGCAGAGCTGTGCAGCGGTCTCGGCTGCTCTCGATGTATCCCGCAGAGCTGCGCAGCGGTCTCAGCTTCTCTCGAAGTCTCCCGCAGATCTGCGCAGAGGTCTCAGGAGCTCCGAAATTTGACTATTCTATAAGTCAAATCTCGGAGCATCCTGAATGCACCTCCATAACTGCAGGTGCTTTCAGGAGAACCTGAGAATGCTCTTGCAGAGTCTGAGAGTACTTTGCTTAGCTCCAAGAGGGTCTGGGAGCATCTAGAAGTACTTGGAAGCACTGGTGAGGTCGCCCGGAGTGTCTGGGAGGATTGCGTGTTGCTTCTGGACCGATTTACATTTTGCTGATGGAAGAGATGCTGAATACCATCGGAGACAGTGTGAGCGATCTTGCAAGTTCCGATGATGAGGAGGATTTGGTAGATGAGGAAGATGACGAAGATACAGAGGAGGGCAAGCTGAGCGAAGATGACCAACCTGGTTGGGTGATGGGCACAATCTCCAAAACGGTGCAACACCGCATGGAGCGGTTCTGGCTGAAGCAGATGAAGCTGGACGAATTGACACGACCGGGATGGGGGGATGGGGCCAACTAGTTCCGCGAATGCGATAAGAAGTATGGAATGACTGAATTGAAGGTTTCAGCAGTTGTTAAGTCCCCAACGGATCAAGTTGCAGCGGCACCTCCCTTGACAACATTTGGAGAGCTTATAGAGTGTCTTGATATCGTCTCAGGAATATCGCGAATGCCAGAAGATACTTCTCGACCAGGAAGTGGCCATATGAGACTACATTCAACGAAACCACAGTCGACCAAACGGATAACTCCTCCTCGGCCATGCGCGGAGTCTGATTTGCCGCAGATTAAGTATGCGATGCCGGTTGAACCTGTAAGATTTTACTACTGCATATTGCCTCACAAGCCAATTACCATATTGAAATCGGATTCGGACGAAGAAATGGTGCCAGCTGCTGAGTCTGTGGAAGAATTGATACGCAAATTGATATTTTTGAAAATATATGGCGGGGAAAAGCAATTTGTGTTCCTATTTTGCTACTTGTCAGCGTTGTCTTGATTTCAGTGACCAAATTGTGAGACATGATAATTCATCTGTGCATGTGCAAGGGTCGTACGCACCATTCGAACGCGCTCAGTTCCAAATCACGCCCTTAAACGACCAACAAGCCAGTTATCATCATCCCTGTTACTGTTAAGTGCGCAAGGAAAATCTAAATTAGTGAAGAAATATACCAATAACTCGTATGTAAGTAATGTCATACGGGTCATAGAAGGAGCGGTCAAAGCGGAATACAAACCTGTATGCATGACAACCGTCATGCTGCATTCCTCCATACATTCAACTACATAACTCTCCGCTTAGCACTGGTCCACATGGTCGAGATTTTGACAATTGCTTATGGTATGTCATGGAAATCGAGGAGGAGGAGCTGGATCAGGAATGGTTGGACACTCAGGCAATGTTAATCAAAAAAAGGTTGCTGGATCTGCAGGCCACGAATTGCTGGCCGAAAGCGCTGGAACGTAATATGGCCATGTCATTTATTGCACGTATCACGCATATAGTAGTGAATTAGATAGTGACGGGCGACAAAGCATCTGAATGCAAATAATAATATGCAGAAAGGATATATTGGTTGTCAATAATGCAAATATACATTTGGACTACAATGATTGAGCTTACAATGACAGTTAGACACAGTGTAATGTAAGCGTCAACTGAGCGTCAATGATTCATAGTCTTTCACTTTCGGCAATCAAATGGCCACATAGTCACATTCTGACAAAGTGAATGTATTGGACGTTTTAATAGTTGAAAGGACAAGGTGAACGCATGTTGCCACACCATAGAAATGAGCATCAACGGAGTGTCAAAGATTTTTTGTCTTGCATCTTGGATAATCCAAATGCTGGGCAATAATTCTCACTCATAATCAGAGTATTGGCTGCCTTTCTAGGCAAATATGCTAAGGAAGATATCGCTCATATCTCCTAAAAATGAGCGTCAATGGGGAGTCAACGAGGTTGAGTCTTTTACTTTGGGCAATGATAAGGTGGCATAGTGAAGGCCTTGAAAGGTGAGTTTTTTGGTTGTCGTCATATGCCAAACGGAAAGCAACACGCTGGTTACCCCATTCTAGAAATGAGCATCAACAGAGCATCAACAATGTGTGGTCATGCATTCTGGATAATCAAATGGCTGTTCAATGATATTTGCCCACATTGGACTCATCGGCCTCCTTTCCACCCAAAAATGCTAACAACGACATTGCGAGTATCTCGTAGCATTGATCGTCAACGGAGTGTCAACCATTTTCGGTCTTGCATTTTGCATAATCCAACGGCTGTGCAATGACACTTATCCATGTTCCATGTATCAGCCGCCTTTGAACCAAAAAATACTAGCACAGACATCCCGTCACTCTCCTAAAAATGAGCGTCAATGGAGCATCAACGATTGTTGGCCTGTAATCTGGCATAATCGAAGGGCTGGGCAATGATCTTTATCCATAATCGATGTATTGGCCACCATTATAGGGAAAAATGCTACGCCTGAAATCTCAAACACCTCCGAACAATGAGCGTCAACAGAGCATCAACGATCCTTGGTCTTGCAACTTGCCTACTCAAAGTGCTTTGTGTCGGCTTTGATCCATAACGGATGTATTGGCTGCCTTTGTAGCCAAAAATGCTATTAACAATATCGCTACTGCCTCCTAAAAATGAGCGTCAACAGAGTGTCAGCAGATTTTGGGCTGGCGCAATAACCTACACAGCAACGAAGTGCATTGCATTGTACCTAATTTGCATCTTCAACGGTCAGTCTTGTCAATATATCCTTGTATTCAACTTCACAACTATGCATGCAATGTCTCACAGGGCTTACTTTTTTGTTGCTCGTAGCACTAGATTCTAAATTTAAACACCAGCATACTTCTGAACAATACCGTACCTATTGACATCATTTCATGTCTCATTACGCAGCTGTCAAAGTCCTACCGCTATGTCGGATTCAAAATCTTTAAATACCTCGTTGCCAGGGATGATGATATCGTGGAAAAATGAACGTGTGTTTATTCGTGATTTGAACGACCTTACTTTACAAATCACATTCGATGCTTGGTGAGCTTCTATGAATGTCTTCTTGATGCGTTCTATTGCTTGGAAGAATTCTAGACATGCGCCTTCATGGCGGTTCTATTTGCATTGCACAATTCAGGAGACCAGCAGCCCTGCCATCATATGTAACGTGTGTCATCAAGTGCTTCGCCATCTGTCAGAACATGGGACCAGCTCAATGGGCAAACACATGCTGGCGAAAGCGCACATCACGAAGTTGAACAAATTAACAGACTCGGAGGTTACTGAATTGATTAGTTCCATGGTCGATGAAACAGCACATGCCATTCTGAAGAGGCAGGGAAGTCGAGGGATTACAATAGTGAGTTTGCAAAGGAAATTCATTGTCGACATTGACTTCTAAGCTTTACTGACTTTGTTAACAGACAGAACGCTCCAAACTGGCAGCTAAGGACTTTGTAACTGCCGAATTCCACCAAGACACTTGGAATCGCTACTTCATGAGTGGATTTGTTTCGGCTGATATTCCATGGAACGCTATATCAAACCTAAACCTAAGGGGGTCATATACTGCATTATGCAGCGAGCTGCTGCTACTGTCAGCCAGCACCCTTAGCGACATTTGTCGGAGGGAATACTCACTGACTGTGGATGCAATTAAGAAGCAGTTGCCAACAAGAAAGAAAGTTAGTTTAGCTGTGGACAGGCGGACATCAACAAACAAATTAGCAATAACGTCGGTCAATGCATACTATATGGATAGGCATTGGGTAATGCGGGAAGTGCAACCCGCTTTCGATGAGGTTAATAGCCTGTTCATCTTCTATTGTAACAGCTGATTAAGGATAATAGGTGAAGGGTCAAAATAATGGAGCAAGGTTAGCCATAGATTTGAAGGAAGTGCTGGATCGTTTTGAGCTTACCGATGGCCGCTTGCTTGGGATTAGAACTGATAATGTCTCCTCAAATTACTCGATGACTCGGGAACTACAATCCACAATTGAGGCCTCTGGAATCGAGTGGCCTGCATTAGGAAACCACATACCATGCATGGCGCATGTCATTCAGCTTGCGTTGGGTGCGGTTATGAGCAGTCTCGGAGTCAAAGGCCGTACAAAGTCGTGGGAAGCACACGAGCGCGATCAGCTATTTGGAGAGAATGAAAGCACAGATATTGGTAAGAGTTAAAGATTTCGAAAAGAGGGTACTGCTAGAATCAACAAGGTGTCTGCTAAGAAACCAGGTTTGGCAAGATAATTGAGAAAGTATGTAGTTTAAGATCTTTTGAAAATTCTGAAACTGACCATCATATAGCAGCGAATGCTAGCTGTGTTGATTACATTGACACCGGGTTGTCGAAATGAGTTCATTGACTGTCAAAAACCCAGAGTATGAATTGCAGTCCTACCTATTATGGATGTGAAAATCTGGTGGAATTCGACAGTGGAGTTGCTTGAGCAAGCCTACCGATTACGACAATTTACCCGCAAGTGGCTGAAGAATCCAAAGTTCTGTGATTGCTGGTCACTCCACACAACAGAGAATGAATGGACAATTGTCAAGTACGTCATGGAAGTTTTAAGGCCATTCAGATACTTGACTCTGTGGATGTCAAAAAGACATATGGTCACACAACATCATGTTATCACCATCTATAATGACTTGTTCGATCATATGGACGGCATTTTGCAAGCTTTAGCTAAGAACAAACCTCATTGGAAGAAAGATTCATACTTCCCTGTGAAGTTTGCGCGACAAAAGCTGCCCAAATAGTATGCTGAAGTCACTCCAACGACGGGTCTGCTTCTCATTTCGGCACAAATCCTTGATTCTTTTCGGAAGTTGCGATCGTTTAGGAAATCCAACAAAGGAATGCCTATTAATCCTTAGGACGTGACTTTTTATACTACCCAATACCAAGAGGCATTTCTGAAGTATGTGGAGAATGAATACTGTGCCAAACACAGACGATTGTCGGTCACTACACATGAAAAACTACGGAGCATTGACCTCATCCCTTGTGCAACGGCTTCTCAATCTGGTCATTCATCTTTTGATCCATATGGTTTGTGCAGTGATGTTGAAGAATACTTAACACCTGAAAATGTGGCTGAAACGACAACCAGATGAAGCGATCGCGCAGCACGCTTATTGACAGCTGCAAGGCACAATCAAATTTGTCGCCTGAATCGCCAGAGAACTGGGGGCAAGGAAATCCCAATCTCGATGATTACCACTCCGACCCCATCGGGATTAGCAGTACATTTTGGTAACCGGATATCACAGAATGGTGACGTCATAAAGAGGAAATCCACTCAAAGTACGCCGATCGGTCCAATGTGGCACGCGACATATTCTCAATCATACCACATGGTGTCTGAGTGGAGGCCAGTTTTTCCCTTAGGCGAGACAGTATCGGCGGGAGGCAGTCATGAACCACAGCCGAGACCGTTCGGGAAAAGGTAGTGGTCTGGTCGTATGCTCGAGCCAATAATGGGATATTGGCACAGGATGACCCTGCATTGAATAGGTCAGAAACCGATAACGACTTTGTATTCAAGAGAGATGTGGAGGAAAGAACATTACACAGAATGGCCAATGTCCACAACTTTCGGGAGATGTGGCAGGGCAGCCAAAACCAACATACAACACAGAAAGAATCACGCGCTCAAAACAAGCAAATGACTGCCGTAGGATACATTTCAGATACGGAAGAAAGTGTTACAGCATCCTAGTCACTGTTTCAACATGATGTTGTGGCTGCATTCAAATTGTCGGAATGATGACTGGTGCCACGAGCGTTGTCTGCAGAGGAACTTGCTGCAGGACGAACCCAAGTATTGAATGTTCGCCAACTAAGATGAATCGACCGTCATCCAGCCTGAGGCGATGACGACAGTGCACCCGAAAGCATTTCTGACACTGATAATTGGCTGATCTGGAATGGTGACTTGGATAATCCAAATGAGAGCGAAGAGGACTGTGAGGCAGCCAATGAATCCGATGTAGAGCTGGACAATTGCGTCGAGGATCCTGAATGCCCTGAGCAGCAGGATATGTGTGCCGCTCCAAACATGCCCGGATTGATTCGGCCAACATGGAGGTCAGAGGAAAAGACTGAAAAAGTGTCAGTAACGGTCAATGCTACTGAAATATGGAGGATCAGGGGAAACAGAACAAAGTAGGACAGAATAGGACAATATGTTTTTGGCAGGTTCTTTATGTTGCTGGACCGAGAATTTCACTTAGAGTAATATGATTGGAGAATATTGACCTGTGATGTCTGAATGTTAGCTTACAAACACAAGCATAGCAGGCGAAATGTATCATTCAACGTGATACATAACTTTTGATAGAATGATCGCGACCCATGAAAGAATATTAGCAGGGTCACAAGATCCAGCATTAATCAGCCCGAACAGCATCCAATAAGTTTAAATAATCATGCTTACAATTATCAATGGCAGCAGATGTTGACTAGACAATCCATTGAAATGAGGGTCAACTGAGTGTCAACGATTTTTGGTCTTGTATGTAAGGTAATTGAATAGTGATTTCATAACTGACATGCAAAACCAATGTGTTGGCAGTATTTATAGGCAAAACAGATAGCGACACGGTCAGTGCCCCATTCAGAAAATGAAAGTCAACGGAACGTCAACGAATTTTGGTCATGTAATTAACGTAATCCAAAATCAATTCAGTCGCGGATTCACATAACCAACGTATTGGCAACCTTTATGGGCAAACAAGAAAGAGACACGGTCACTGCCGCGTTCTGAGAATCAGCGTCAACGGAGCGTGAAAGTATTTTGGTCATGTACATAAGGTAATAAAGAATCAATTTGGTCGCTGGTTCACATAACCAATGAATTGGCAGCCTTTATAGGCAAAAACGAAAGCGACACGCTCCCTGCCACATTCTGAAAATGAGCGTCACTGGAGCGTGAACTATTCTTTGTGATGTACGCTAGGTAATGACTAATCCATTTGGTCGCTGATTCACATCACGAACTTATTGCCAGCCTTTATAGGCAAAAAACACAGCGACATGGTCACTGCCCAATCCTGAAAGTGAGCGTCAAGGGAGCATCAAAGATCGTTGGTCGCGTAAATATGGTAATTAAAGATCGGTCTGCTCAAAAGTATTCATAATCGACTCATTGCCAGCCTTTGTAGGCTGAAGAGAAACTGACACAGTCACTAACCCATTCTGAAAATCAGTGTCAACCCAGCGTCAACGATTTCTGGCTTTCCATCATTGGTAATCTAAGTGGCGACTGGTCAAAAATTGACATAAATGAAGTATTGGCAGCCTTCTGTGCGAAAAACCAAAGAAACACACTCCCTGCCCCATCCTGAAAATGAGTGTCAATGGAGTGTCAATGATTTTTGGTCTTGCATCTTGGGTAATCTGAATGTCGCTGGGTGGCCCAAATTCATATGCGAAGTAATGGCCGCCTTTTCAGCCAAAATAGTACACGATATCTTTGTTACCCCATCATGAACAGAGCGTCACCGGAGCCTCAACAATTTTTGGTCTTGCATATTGGGTAATGTGGGTACAGTGCAGACACTAGTGCTCATAACAGAACTATTGACAGTCTTGTAACTCAAAAACACAAAATAGACATTGAAAAATACTGATTCCAAAATAGTCAATATCACAATCTCCAAATCATGCAAAACGTCATTATTGGATGTTGAAAATACGATTTTGATATGATACTATTATGAAATAGTAAAAGCAAGAGCATTATATGAATCTACAGATGGACCCGCTGGACAACCCTCTGACAACCCTCCGAATCCAGATGGGTTGTGAGATGTCCATTGAACCGTACCCGAATTGACGGTTTGGGTCAATCGACGACCCGGACCGGCAATTTTGACAGGGGTCAGTTCAGACCTCGACCTGCTCCTGAAGCGCCGGTGCAAAACTGTTGCTAACACTACTTATGCTGTAGACTCAACATGCTATTGTAAGGGCCGTCTCTTCCCAGGGACGGACTTACCTTGGATGTCATGACCAACTTGTCATAATAAACAGCATCGGGATGCACAGTGATCTTGGTAATCATTGACCATTACATAAAAATGGGGCCCTACCTCCGATGAAAAAACAGATTAACTCCCCAGAGCTAGCTTGAATGTTTTTCGAACACGTGATTGGCAAAGATAGTTTACAAGACAGTGTGACTACTGATGGTGGCAAAGGGTTTACCAGTCGATTTTGTGACAAAGTATGTGTCCACTTAAGTATCAATTACTGACTCTTGACCACTTTCGACATACAGATGGACATTCCAACGGATAGGGACAATGACATGATGGAGCAGCACCAGCGAGAATGTTGCAACTGTAAGCAGGACGTCTGTGTCGGATTGTTACTGCCTGCGGAATTCATGGACAACCACTCCATCCACTATCCGACACTTATGGCAGCCTTCTGGGCAAATCACAACTACCATCCTATGATGCAATTCAAGTCTCCCATGGACCCCAGTTTCGGACCACAGGTGCAGGCAGCCTTGTGGATAGCAGGAATGTTGGAGACTCACCGAATTGTGGGGGAAACCATAACGGAGGATTGTATGTTGCAAACAAAGTACAACTCTGGGATAGAGATGACTTTGGCAGTTGGAGCCAAAGTAAAGCTATCAACCGGGAACTTGAACACATCTAGGCCTTCCAAGATGGTTGATTACAAGCACACAGGACTGTATACAGTAAGAAAGATCATCAATAGGAATGTGCACAAACTAGACTGGCCAAGTACTATGCGCGATAACAACATTGTCCATGTGTTGCTTCTCGATCATTATACAATGCTTATCAGAGGTCACACAAGTGCAGAATCGCACCCAGTGATTGTCCAGGAACTAGAGGAATGGGAAGTCCACCGCATAGTCGACTGTTTGCAGTGCGATTAGACACTGCTTGATCTTGTCCAATCGGCTGGGTACAACCTGATCCACACAATCTGGGAACCGGTATAGAATCTTGAAATCAGCCGATATCTGGTTGCTAAGTTTCCCCCAGAGCAGCCCAATCAGCCATATGATTAGAGGTTTAGTGTTCTGGGGTGGAGGTACAGAGGACACAGAAGCTGTTTGCATGTTTCATTTATGCTCTTGTTTCTCCATGCTCTTCTCTGCTGATTGGATTTTGGCGTCGTATAAATGGGCTGAGCATGGGTTTTACCACCTTCCAATGGAAGTGTAGTGTCCGGGTGGACTGAATCTCCTGAAAGGATACCATTGAGCTGAACCGACCGGTGGTGGGACTTATGGGTTCATATGAGTTTACAAGTAGGGTCATTTTTTCAATCTTTGTATCCCTTTCCTTCTTTTCTCTTGAACTGGCTTTGGCAGCCCAGGAGGTCTCCACCTACAGAGTGGGATAATATAATGGCGACCCTCAACCTGAGGCAGGGAAAGCGCCAGTATATATTGGCTGGTGAAAAGGCACTTAGCTCGGTATTCAATATCTTGTCACTCAGTCCTAAATCCATCCTCACTCACTTTCGTGTGCAACTGTAATACTGCATTATCAGTCTGTGGTCAAGTGAAGGTGTATGTGCGTTTACATGTACTTGCTAACACATTGCATCATTTGTATAGACTTATTTTCAAGTTTTTACTTTCCACTTGCCATTCACCACTGCTGGCACCACTCTATCATCTCCATCACGCTACACATTTCATTCACATATAATGCTATGGATTCCAGTACTAGATTGTTTGCTTAACAATCACTTTTGTATGATAGATATTTTATTCTCCACTTGTACTCCATTACTCTCAATAATACTGTAGTTATTGTAGCTAATACACAGTGGAAGATACGCAGAAGCAGATATATATACAGTGGCGTATACACAGCAGTAGATCCAGTGGAGAATATACAGTACCAGATCAAGATATACATTCACAGGGGCAGATACACAGTGTTACATACACTGTTGTGGATACACAATGAAAAATACAATGGCAGATATTCAATACAGCAAATGCAGTAGCAGATTCATGGCAGCAGATACGGTATGGCAGATACAAAATGGTGGATATACACAGGTAAATATTCAAAATTGGATATACAGTGGCAGATACAGCAGTGGATATATAATATGGCAGACACAGTGGTTGATATTCAGTAGCAGATACAGTAGTGGATATACAACACAGTAAAGACAGTGGCAGATACACAGCAGCAGATACACAATAGCAGATCCCAGTATCAGATACATAGCAGCGGATAGTAGCTTCAGATAAGCAGCAGCAGATATACAACGGCAGCTACAGCAGTAGATATACAACACAGCAGATACAGTGGCAGATACACTGTGGCAGATATATATACAGTGACAGATATACAGCCAGATACAAGGTCAGGATACATATTCTCAGTGGTGGGTACAAAGAAGCAGCTCAAGATACACAGTACAATATACACAGCAGCGGATACACAGTGGCGGATATACAGCAGAGGATACACAGTGGCAGATAAACAGCAGCTGTTACAGTAGTGGGTATACAACACAGTAGACACAGCGGCAGATACACCATAGTGGATACACAACAGTGCATACTCAGAGGCAGATACACAGCGGCTGATACACAGTGGCAGATACACAGCAGCACCAAAACAAGATACACAGTGGTGAATACACAGCAGAAGTCTACATGATCTGCATGATATTATAACAAGTCCACCATGCTCAACGTTTCGAATCCTGGGGGCGGCAAAGCCGCAACCGATGCTAGTAGAATACACGCATACAATTCTCCCCTACTATAGTAACATAGTTGACCTAGGATTTAGGCTGAAGGCTATCAAGTTGCTAGGATGGTCTGTAATTCACAAACTCACCAGGTGGACTCACAAACAGGTAGAGTCATATTGCTCCCCTACAAACTATCCAACTTACTATCCAAACAAGACTTTTTGCTGTGATAAGGTGCGTATCACACATGTAATAATTTCATCATTTGTCTAAAATGAATAAAAAACATATAGCCAATAATAAACACTGTGTTGGGTATTCCTCACACTAAGGACCTCCAGAACAGACACGATGAAATCTTGGGGTTATATTCAGGTGAAGATGTCTAGCACACTCTTGTTCTCTGAGAACATAGAACAAAGTTGGTTCACTTGCAGTTGCATCGGTGAAACCAGTCACTGTGCTGTGACAAAGAATAGACAGTAAATGCTGGTGGTAAGTCTAATTCAAAACTTAACTGGAATGAATCATTGACCGACACTTTCCAATCCCCAACCGGAGACAGTTATAAGGTATCCTTACCAGTCCTCCTGCTCCTATCATCCCCATCTTACACTAAAATGCGTGCTGTTTCAACCTGGGTCAGATGGACAAGATGATCGATTTCACTTCAAGAACCAGTCCAATTCTCCCATTCTACAGTCAGCTAGGAGCGAGTGTCAGGGAGTCGGAAATGTGCTTCTTTAAAGGCACCGGGAAAGGCACAAAGCAGTGCCTTTCCTCCCCTTGCCTTCTCTCCATGCCTCTCCTTTCCCGTGCCTCTTCTCCGTGCCTTTTCTCTCCCGCGCCGTTTCTCCCTGTGCCTTTTCTTCCCCATGCCTTTTCGTGCTTTTACCTTCCAGTACTGAAATTAGTAATGACCCTCGTCACTCGAAAGGCAGAGACTAAAGACACCAACCACTAGTGGGAGCACCGACTCCTCTGCCCCCCAGAACACCAAGCATCTTAACACTGTCGCCATTCCCATGCCACCCCACGTTGTAGTTTTGCCCGCCGCGCTCGATTCTGTCGTTGACGTCTCCAGTGTTGGCGCAGTCTAAGGTGGCATGAGAATGGTAGCGGTAGCGGCATGGTGGTAGTGGTAGTGGTGATTTAGCATACAGGTAGCACGGGAAAAGTAGGTAGAGAGGGTGTTGTAAAAGGAAGAAAGGTGAACAGCCGATTGAGAACCAAAATCATTCGATTGTGGTTACCTTTAGCAGAAGAAAGGTACACACAAAGAGGTACAAATAAACACACTGCCGGTCTTGAAAATGCACTATTTGAAAAGTGCAGTATAGAAAGTTATGGATTTAAGGTACCTTGGTGAGAGTCCAACATTCTCAGAAAGTCACAAGCCGAAATGGCACGCAATAAAAGGCATTAGGGCTTTCAAAAAGGCACGAAAACGAGTTCTAGTACCTCCTGGTGTCCTTTTTACCATACAACCGGTGCCTTTTCATTTTCATTTCAATGGTGAAAAGGCACAAAAAAACACATTTCTGACTCCCTTAGAGACTTTGCTACAATATTTCTGCCTCAAAACGAATGGCTTTCCCCGCCTGGTAGGAAGCTCAGAACGGAAGGTCTAAAGTGGACCTTACGAAACAAATCGAAGGTCACTTGGCGTAGTGACTTCGACGAATAGCATTCCCTGGTGGGAAGCTCAGAACGGAAGGTCTGGAATGGACCTCAGAGAATAAACCTGAAGTCCACTTGGATGAGTGACTTAAACTAGTAGCTCTCCCGGCTTGGAGTAATGACTTCGATGAATAGCTCTCCCTGGTGAGAAGCTCAGAACGGAAGTTCTGGTGCTGACATTAGAAAATAAACCGGAAGCTCTCTTGGAGGGAGAGACTTCATAGACCGGTGGCGTTCCCGGTGGAGGAAGCCCAGAACTGAAGGTCTGGAGTGGACCTCAGAGATGAGTGTGGGTGAAAGTTTTAGACTAACTCAAGCGCTGCGCTGGCGGGGCTCATAACCTGTTGGAAAATGTAGCGGGCGCTGTGAGAAAGTCTAAAAGCGATATCGTTCTCTTTACTCTAGCGGTCGCTCTATATACGGAATGACAAGGCCACTTTGGCCGCTCGGCCATCAGGCAGACTCGGGCGCGGGGTTGAGCGGATTTCCATTACTCCCACTCCGTGAATACCGCGCCCATACAAAAGTCAAACATAAAGAGAGCGTAAGTAGGAGAACAACAAAAGAAGCAAGATTAAGTACAAAGTCAACTGAGACGGCTGCTTACAATCAGGTAAGTTCTGTGCTTCCAAAGAAAGTGAAATGGCGGCCCCGGGGCCCCAGAAATGACCCCTGCAACCCTAACCCTGCTCAACGTCACTTCGGTGACAACAGCCCGCGGTCAACAGCGATCAACGACTAAAACCAACAACATCTCAGCAAACAAGATAGAGAAAGCAAAAGTGCAGCCGAAACTAATATATACCCATACTGGTGTGATGCTACACAAATTTCTTTCTAGGCTGGGCCTTTGTAAGACAGTCTGCCATCATAACTCCAGTGGGAGTGTACTCCAAAGATTCCTCTCCTCCTTCAACCTTCTCCTGAAAAAAGCGACGTTGAATATCAATGTGGTTGGTGAGAGCATGGTACTCAGGGTTGTGTGCAAGGGCAATAATGCCTTTGTTGTCAGTAACGATGGTGATTGAAGGGAGTTTGTTGTACTCGCGATCCAAAATCTCACTGAAAAGAAAGCAAAGCCAGATTCCATCCTTTGTAGCCTGAGTCAGTGCCATATACTCAGCTTCGGTGGATGATAGGGCCATGGTGGCTTACTTCTTGCGTGACCAAGAGACTGCTAATTGACCAGAGAGAAAGATATAGGCACCAGTGCTGTGGCACAAATCAAGACAACCAACCCAGTCACTGTCACAGTAGCCAGTGATCTCAGAGTCCCATAAAATATTGGGATAGTGGGGCTTAGTCAATGGAGTAGCCTTGGGGATCGCTTCAAATGCAGAACATCTCATTAGGTACAGTTGCAAGTCTGCAGATCCTGGAATATGCCTGAGGATGTCATGGAGTGCTGCAAGGTGATCGCTACTGGGAGTGCTGGAAAACAGGGAAACTGCTCCCACTGCATATGAGAAGTCTGGCCTGGTAGCCAGCATCAGGTACATAATCGAACCAACAATGCTTTGATATAGAGTAGCATCATGTTGGGAGAGAAGAGGTCCATCTTCCGTTCTGAGCTCTGTACCTGGACTGAGAGGTGTTACTTTGGATGGTTCGGTGACTTCTTGATTGAGTTGATTGGTTCTCTCTATCTCGAGGGCCAAAGGCCCGTATATGTACAATCTCCCATATGGGTACGCGTATGCTCTATTGACCTGAGACGCATCACCCTGGTCCTGATGCATATCCTGATACAACCACCATCTTCATACAAGTCTTCATTCTCATACAAGGCATCAGACGGTGCTGAGA
>Ga0307515_10002779_pt1 | contig 37328 bp, 32 predicted proteins | sample 17_EM_MG_FD_194513 | JGI IMG/M metagenome (GOLD analysis project Ga0307515, IMG submission 194513) | Populus trichocarpa ectomycorrhiza microbial communities from riparian zone in the Pacific Northwest, United States - 17_EM | ecosystem: Host-associated > Plants > Roots > Unclassified | place... | reverse complement strand
ATGCTCGATTTTGACTGCGGCTTCACCGAACCTAGCCTGATATGACTACTTCCTGGTCGAGAAGTCCCTTCCGATATTCCGGGGACAATGTCAAGACTCTCCCAGAGATTTGCAAATGTTGTCGGTGGATGCGGTGGAGCGTCGTCATTCGTTCGCTGCTGAACGACTGCCGGAACCCTCAATTCAGATGTTCCATACTTCTTATCTCGTTCACGGAAGATGTCGGCTGCATCCTCCCATCCCGGTTGAGTCAATTCGTCGAATTTCATCTGCTTCTGCCGAAACCTCTCCATGCGCTGCTGTGCCGTTATAGTGATTGTGCCCATCACCCAGCCGGGTTCGTCATCTTCGCTCAGCTTGCCCTTCTCAGTCCCTTGATCATCCTCATCTTCCCCATCTTCCCCATCTTCCCCATCGTCGGAACTTGCAAGATCACTCAGACGATCTCCGATAGCAATCAGCATCTCGTCAAACATCCTGTCGGGCTTTCTGGACTTCAATCCCGCGAGTTCAGCGTGCGTCATATCGTCCTGCACTTGTTGAACCACTGCCTCTGCGTCTTCAACTCGCTTTCTTGCCCCAGCGGTCTCTCTTTCAACAAAATCCTCAATCCATTTCTCTTTCTCTTCATTGCTTAAGAAGTGCATTTCTTGTCGTTTCTCCGCCGCAAGCCTTTTCTGGATCTCAAGCTGCGCAATGCCCCAAGGGCTCGGACTCTCTCTGCCTTGAAGCCGCTCTTGCCTTCATTTGCTTGATGACGTCGTTGGGTTGAGCGCTTTGTCGATTTCCCGTTTCTGCCAGCCGGAAGTGGCGAAAAGTTGTTTTTCCGAGCATTGACCATTGTAGTTTGCGTGGACTGTGTTGTTAGGCGAGATGTTGGATGTTGCAAGTTATGGACAATATGGAGGCAAGCCGCATCTTTTATGTCAAAGTTGGTACGTTTACTCATCTTGAACAAAGCAAAATCTTCCTCCTGACTGTCAAAAAATCAGGAATCGTGACGCTAACCGTACAACATGACCTGATTGTTAGCGTCATTTTCATAAAATATCCCAGGGATTATTTGAGACAAACATCAGCAGACTTCCTTTCCCTCGAACTACATCCTATTCATTTCATGCGATTAGGCGATTCCGGCGGTCGTACACCGCAATTTATCAATGTTACCAAACAAACAACATCAGACCGACTTATTGCTAGTTGCGGGGCGGTGGGAAACCACTGCAGGTTGCAGCCATACTCAGCAGGATTCATCGTGAGCATAACCATCATGTTGGCTGCTACTTATTCCATTCTGACGAGATGCTAACTATATAGTCCTCAGGGCTTCCCACTTCCTCTCGTTATGATCTTCCTCTCCTATTCTACACCAGCACATCATGGATACACAACCACCCCCACCAGGTGAGAGTGGATCGAATACCGGCCGATTGGCGGGCGCTACATCAAATACAGAAATTCTCGGCACACAACAAGAGCGCAGACACAAGTTAGTTCACCACGAAGCTGCCGATGCAGCTACCAAACATATGACCCAGGATGCACATTTGAAAATCGCCTGCGAGACTGGCAGCAGGAGAAATAAGAAGCAGCATGCGGTGGGATGTGAGTATATCCATATCGATGCAATCGGTGGTCAATTAACCATATAATGTACAGCCGGTGTCTGTAGAGAGCTACTTAATGAATTCATTGCTGCACGTAACGGGAAACCTCCTTGGTCGAAAAAGGCATTTGTCCGCACAGTCCGCGAAATGGAACATCATGATGTTGTGACCTCTGGGATTTTCGCAGATGAATTTCTTGATAAGCATCCCCATGACTGGACAAAACAGGCTTTAATCACCTTAGAGGAGGCTACAGAAGCGTATATGGTAGAGGTAACAGCCGAATTTCATTGTTAAAAGCATCAACTAATATCTTGTAGGTTTTCAACATGTCTGCAACTATGGCAAGGCAAGGAGGTCGGGTACAGTTGGAACAGTCTGACATGCGCCTGGTGTTGAATATGGCCAAAATGGCCAAAGAAGGCTTTTTGCGCACTGCAATTGAGGAAACGAAATATCTCATCAAGAAACCACGCACCGAGGTCCGAGAAGTATCGAAGCGGGGTGTTGAGTTTCCTGGGCACAAACAGGTGAAGGCTGCGATACAAAGACACCCGGCAATGGTTTGTCAAAACCAAACGTCCGGCTGCCTTCCTTGCCAAAATGGCACTGCAAAGAATCCGCAGACACGCTGGACACGCAAAGGAACAGGTGCACCTCCACCCGCCCGACGCAGAGAGCGGATTCCAGAGCCGACTCCACCTCCGCCAGGCACGCCACCCGCCCCAACCAGTAACACTTCCGGAGCTCAACCTGCTGATATCATCAATTTGCCGGCCGGATATACGTATTCGCATACAGCTCTTCCCGGCGCGGAATATTCCGAAGTTGATGAGAATACCGATTACGATACTGATTTTGATCCAGATATGCTCACTGATGAAGGTTAGTACACTCTCTGTGGTGTGGTAATGCAGCTAACATTCATTTTGAAGACAAGAGCAGCGGATTGAGCGATCCTGCAATTGATGACGAGCATTGACCGAAAGACGGGATTTTGGAGATTATTATTATATATATTTATGTATCATTAAAGAACAACGTAGTTATCAAGAAGAATGTAAATGAAAACGCAAGAAAGACAGCCAAAACAATGTGAATCATAAACTGTGCCAAATTCAATGATTGCAAATTGTGGATACAGCCATGGCAAAATGAGCGTCAACGGAGCGTCAACGATTTTTGGTCATGCGTCCTGGGAAATCACACCTCAGATAAGTGGTCGTTACTCATAAAGATATTTTTGGCTGCCTTTATATGCAAAACAGATTGCAATACCCTCCCTACCCCATCATGAAAATGAGCGTCAACGGAGTGTCAACGATTTGTGGTCATGCATCCTGGGAAATCACACCTCCGATAGGTTGTAGTCAGTCATAAACGTATTTTTGGCAGCCTTTATAGGCAAAACAGATTGCAATACCCTCCCTGCCCCATCATGAAAATGAGCATCAACGGAGCGTCAACAATTTTTGGTCATGAGTCCTGGGAAATCACACCTCCGATAGGCTGCAGTCAGTCATACAGGAATTTTTGGCTGCCTTTATAGGCAAAACGGATTGCAATACCCTCCATGCCCCATCATGAAAATGAGCGTCAACAGAGCGTCAACGATTGTTGGTCATGTTTCATGGGTATTCTGGGGGGCGACAGGTTACACATTGCCATAAACTGATTATTGGCTGCCTTTATAGGCAAAAGTGAAGGTGAAACGCTTCCTGCCCCATCTTCAAAATGAGCGTCAACAGAGTGTCAACGATTGTTGGCCTTCCATCATGGTTAATCACAGCACGATGTGGCGGTTATTGTCTATATACATCGTTTTGACTGTCATCATATGCTCAAAGGCTCAAGAATGCTTAGTGGTAGCTCTGTAAATGAAATAAGTTGTTACTGTCCCGGAGGATGTGGCTAGAATATCCCGTACATATCTGCCTATAAAGGCTGCCATATCCTTCTTTATGGATGCATTTGATCAAGCACCACTCATATTACCGAAGATGCAAGACCAAATATCCTTGACGCTCTGTTGACGCTCTGTTGACGCTCTGTTGACGCTCTGTTGACGCTCTGTTGACGCTCTGTTGACGCTCAGTTTCAGGATGTGGTTGGGCTCGTGTGTATCCGTGTTTTGCACATCAAGGCGGCTAACACGCCGAAAATGAACCGTGACATACCAATGTCAACACTTGGCGATCAGCAGTAGCATATCTGAATGCGACCATAAATGTGAAACCCGAAACACAGAACCGGAGATTGGACCCGACGGGTCTAGCCAAACCCGGCGAAACCCGCGGGTTGACGGGTACGGGTCCGGGTTTGGCCCGCCAAGAGTCAGCGGGTCGGGTTTTTGGCCAGGTTTGGAACCGAACCGACCGGTCTTTGCGGTCCAAACCCGGACCGCTGGCAGGTTACCCGGACCCGTTGCTAACACTAATCTTGCTTCACCATGTATAACAAGAGGGGGGAGTGTGGCTCATATTGACTACCTCCCTGGCATACCTTTGATGGTCTTCAGCGGGACTGATGAGGATCATAATAGTCTGAGGATGATAGTTGTTCCAGACTCAACTGGCAATTCCAGCTGAGTGTATATACCTACAAGGTATACTCTAAATACCATATATAAGATTATAAATATACCAGTACTTTAGAATACCAACTTCTAGCAATTAGTGCTTCAATATTTCAATTATATACAAAGACTTCCCTAATGGTATGGTACATATAACTAAGTATTAGGTACAAATAATCTACCCGATGGCAAAGTCCAGAAGTAATACCATGTGCTTAGCAGTATTACCATTGCGAAACATGATCCAAGCCAGTAGTATTTACTACTTGATCTACAACAACTGTACAAATATTAGAGAACGCTAATCGAGGAGATAAGCAAGTGAAAGCGTATCTTTTTAACAACATTTCATATATAAGATATAGCCTGATAAATGTACAGGTCATAGTCTTAATGGAGCACAAAGCAGAATGGGTGTAGTAGTTCAGAGTATGTGTACATGGATTCAAGCAACCCCAGTAGCAGCTTGTTAGATATAGGTGATTGAAACCCATACCTGTAGTAAGGCACCTGGGCAGTATGTTTGTGGGTAGAGAATGGTACATAGGAATGTGCCTTTGAATGCAATTGGAGGTATACCCTCTGTTCAAGTGAATTTGGTATGATACCACAGGCCTTTTACCTGGGCCCTTGTGCAGTATGTGTGGTAGTATCAAATCAATGCCTGTGTGGGGTATATTACATATCTAGTCAGACTAAGCTGGATTAAGCCAATTTAGGTCAACCTATGCCAAATTGAGATGCACAAAAAAGTAAGGAGAAAGGGCCTGTAGATATTACTACACTTTAAATCTGGTCAACTACCACCATGCAAATAACCTGTAGAACAGCATCTAAAGCACTTTCTGAAAGTTCCAAAACTACACCAAGAGGCTCTACAGTAAATCCAACTCCCATATATTCTGGCACCAGAAAAGCAGGATTATCATCAAGCAGAAAAGGGTCTAACCCACTATCAACTACCTAATGCCTTCAACAGCTCAGAAGAATACAAAGGTGTATGAATTCCACTTGCTTGCAGATGCTACTGTAGAAGAGTTGAAATATCAGAAATTCAGTGTACCATTGGTAGCAGATAAATACATATATACTATATTGGTCACATCCTTTATGGCTACAGAGCAGTACGTGAGTAAAGTGCTTTAATTCAATGTAACCTTCATGACAATTGTCATGAAACCTGCACCTGGTCAATTTGAGCAAGGGATATCATCATTGATAAAGGGTGACGAAAGTAAGTATACTGTGACAAAGTTCTTAAGGATGTGGAATGAGAAGTTTTCACCAAAGCAACACCTGATATTGCAAGATATGTATATACCTTTGCTGAGACATAATCTCCTGAAGATAGCACACAATAGCTCACCATGACTGAAGAACCCAAAGCTTTGGCCATTTCACCTGAACATGGTTGCTACTACTGCAATCCGCATATGTGGATATGCTTACAACTTTCACTGGAACTCCTTGCAAGTAAGAGAGTCATCTAGTAGCATGTGTCAGAAATGCCACTAACAGTCAAAGGCTATCACAGGTTACTTCTATTGTACATCAAACACCACCAAATGTGAAGTAGAAGCCATTTATTGATTGGGAATAACAGTCTTACAGACAACAGAAACATGGGCCCTTCAGTGAAATTCTGAAGCCTCATATGTGAAACTAATCCAACTGGTGGAAACTTTTCATTTCTTCCACTCATTCGACATGATGAACTTTTGCCAGAATGTAAGGGACCAGCTCCAACACAACAAAGCTCACCAGTGCAACTATACCACAGGGTATGTCTACATTATGGAACACTGCATTGAGCATTCTAACAAACCCAGAGTGAATTGTAGTTGTGGGTCTCTACCCAGCAAATATATCAACCATTCCTTGACAAAGCAGCTTTTCTATTCCAATTTTAATCTCACCAGCTCAAATTCAAATAATCTGAAAGTGGCTAATGAACATCTTTTTTGAACAATCTTACAATTGTATTTTGGACAGATAATGTTTAACCAAGATGAGCTGCTCACCATACTTCCTAAGTATGAGATTGGCAATTCTCAATTATGCAAGCTATGGTTTAAGTAATGCCATGCAATAATACACTCTTAAAATATCAGTTCTGGATGAATCATCAATTAGTGGAACTATGGCATTTTTGAAATGAATTGTAGTAGAGTTGCAGCTAGATGCATGCAATATCATAGACCACAGAGTTATATTGCAAGTATATTATCTCATAGTATGCAACATTACCCAATCCATTATTCATTGAGTTGTCAAGCTGGATCCCAAGTTACATTTTGGGTACATAAAGCCAATAATGAATATAATTCACCTGCGGATGAATATTCTGAATGTATTGATGCGAGATGTAGTGGGTTCAATAACTAAACCAGAGTAACTAAACCAATTCAAGACAGGGCCTACATCAGCAGAGTGTCAATTATGTAGTTGGAGATTGTGATTCTTGTAATGTATGTAATTCATTGTGGGCTTGATGGTAATCTGATTGTGTACTATATCCATTTGACAGTTGGCAAATCCACAACACAGTTGAATGAACGTTTTGAGAATTTCAATTGGTCCAAATCAATTCAGAATGCCATGGACTATCCACAGAGACCATTCCAGGTGCTAAACATGAATCCAGCATCAGCCAAAATTGAAGCTGCAGTTCAAGAGAGATTGGAAGTCAAACAAGAACCATGGTGAGAATATCTAACTTTGCAGCATTGGGAGAAGCAATGAATGGAAGTGCTAAACCTGAAAATCAGCAACCAGCCAAAATGGTCAGAAGTGAAGGAAGATGTAAGCAAGATATTGACTGCAAAGAATCAAGATATAGTGCAGGTAAAGGCCATCAGCTTTCTGAACTCTGCAAAGATATAACTGGATATTTATAAAGTCTGCCACTATGAATTCAATAGAAGCATACGACAGCATGTTAGATGTTTGGCGGTTATGTTTGCAGGGAGCAAGTTTACAAACTATGCTGCTGAGTGTATGCAACTAGATACTTGCTTAACTCACACATGAAAGCATGAGTCCAAAAAGGCATAGATAGACTACTGTCTTATTATTCTGAATACTCAGCCTGGTATATACTGTACAGTAGATAGACATGGGAAAACTATTATATGAGAATACCAGAATAAAGCATAGAATGCATGTTATGAGTTTCAGGGTAGAAATTGACCCTTGTTAGATGAAGCCATTGGGATATTCAAAGGACCAGTTGTTTCTCCATGAAGTTATAGTAGCACAGACTATGCCATCCCTGATAGCAAGCAAACATGTCATACAGGAAGGAGTTGGGGGAACAGACTATTATAACACATGGTAAGAGGTCAATAATGAACAACATGTTATAAAACTTGTAAAGTGCTTGATCTGGGAGAAGGTTCTTAATAGAGTGTTGGGTAGGGGATTTAGACAGAAAGAAGTTAGTAGGGTCAAAGAATGGGAGGACTTATTCCAGGCAGCAGGCACTGTGTAGGCTGCAGTTAGTTCCATTGAAAAGAATCTATCAACAGCTAGATACCAATCGAATGCCAATATAGGTCTACTGATAAATGGAAACAGCCCTTATAGTGATGATGAATGGTAGGAGGAATGTAATCCAGATTGCAATGTACTGGATTCCATTGAAGGGAGAAATTCTAAACCAGATTCAAATGAAAATTAAGGGTGAGAAGAATTCTACAATTGGAATATATGCCATTGGCTGAGGTTAGATTTCTTAGCATTCTATTCTGGTGGGGGTCGAGCAGCAGTTGGGTCACGAAGATTCTATTACAGTCTAGGGGATATTTCGGGAAATTGAGTGACTTGGGGTTAAGTGGAATATGGTGGTGACCATTTGGCTAGTTGGCTTGGTTGTCCATATTGAGGTCATTGTGATAATACAGCAGGTTGGAAATGTGGAGACTAAAGCTGTGATTATGGAAGTAGTTGTGGTAATCCAGAGCTTGGAATCTGTGGAGAGTATGGATGGCTTACAATTGCTCTGCTGGGGTTCAGATACTGGGAGTGGGAGTGCAGTGGAAGGTAAAGAGATTCAGGATGGTGGATCTGCAAATAGTAATATTAGTGTAATAACAGTTATTCTGTACAATGTTGAATGGATTGAATCATCTGTTGTGATGGCAGTAGTAGTGCTGGTGGTGGTTAAGGCGGCTGACTATGTATAGAGTAGGACCAGTTAACAATTAATGACCCCAGGTTGAGCTAGAGATAATACTGCTGCAGTGGCAGCAGTCTGGGAGGATCACTATATGGAAAATATACTGGATTAAGTCTTGATAGGCCAGTTTCGAGTTCCAAAGTGAGTATTTAGTTTGTGATGAATTCAGCAGTTGGAGGTTCTGGAGTGCAAGTCTCATTAAATGACACTCTAGCCAGCGGGAACTGAAGGGAGATGGGCAGACCCAAATTATGAATAGCAGCTGTCGAGTAGATATTAGTGAATTATGATGTGAGTGACTGTATCCAAGAGTGGCAAATGGGTGGATTTTATTTCAGTGGTGGTACTACTGGTTGTGGTACTGTTGCAAGCACATCTTGGAGAGTTTTGATACAGACTACTACTCTGAGTCTGATGAATGAATGAATTAAGCATAATGTTGGAAACATGCACTGTAGTTTGAAAGAACTCGACATATTATAGCAATCTCATACAATATCATCTTCTGAACCTTTTGATAGTTTTATTCAATTGTTCTACTGCCACCCACTCTCAACCAACAGTCAATCGCTTTGAAAGGAACAGCTTTCTCTGCATCACTGGGTCATTCACTGTGCCAGCAGAAATTGTCATTGGCACTGAATGATATTTGGTGCAGGTATAGAGCACTTAGTGTGAACTGCACTGTAGTCATGATAGAGACTCCAGGCCATTTCTAGTCTGGTTGCTCACTTTCTGAGTTCTAGTACAATATGTTATCACAATAGTAGGATTCACCCAATCCCCTTGGATGCAGTAGCATCTATGAATACAGCCGTTATCACGTGGCAACAAAAATCTGTCATGTTCAGGTAGATGTGTAGTGGTGGATTATGTCTTTCATAACAAGTACTAGTTGTACTCTTTTGCCAGTATCTATCACTCAAGTACAGTTCTACTAACTGCCATACTACTACTTGGGTCTCCCAATTCCCAGGCGAGGTTGGTTGTTGGTACATGATAAATACCGAATGTGGCAGATGAGATTTCGGATGCATTTAGCGCAGTCCAACAAACACCATTACAACAGCAATTCTCATCATCAGTGTTCTGGCATGACGTATCCATTGCAAGAGTATTGCAAGAGTGAGATGCAGATGCAGTCTCTGCTGGATTACTCAATCAGCATCTTGAATATCCATGCCATTCCCAGAATCATTGGTGCATATTATAAATAGGATTATACCACTGTGGAATAGTCTCTTAAACTGCGTATTGGTATCTGCTTCTAGCTGAACTGAAAATGGCTTCAACAGCTGCTTCTTATGAGGCAGAAAGTAAGCCAGGATAGTTCCCCATGGCTAAATTAGACTGTTAGGCACAATATCCATACTATATACGAATATTATTGTCTTCAGTATATTGAATAAAGATTGTGATCTAGGGTAAATCTTGTTCAATTATACATAATCTACCTGTCAATTTGCCGCAGATAATTTCATTCATGTGATGTTTGCAGCAACCTGCTCAATGTTCTCTGGATCTACAGGTAGCATATACCAGCCTGTCAAACCAGGCCTCATGTGGATCATAGTGTCCACAAATAGCAATACATCGTGAGCCAGAGGTGTTATGAGTGAAACTACTGGGATACTGAGGAAATTTAATCAGAGTGAGCTGATATTCTGATATTTCTATTCCAGGTCAACAATTATTCTTAAAGCCCCACTGGACCTGCTATGGAACCATTCTGATCTCCCCCCAACCTCACACGATGTGAACTTCATCAACTGCAATTACTGCCAATGTCTGGCAAGATGTATGATTGCGGTTTCTTACAGTTATCAACTAATGGTGGGGTCCATCCAGTACAAGTATCTTCAGGGAATCGATTACTACCTCATAACTGGTAGTATCCACATTATACCAGTGATTCAGGATTTCTCTCACTGACACTGCACTAAGTTTGCAGACTTCAATGTTATTGGATTTCAATAATCACCCCAGTAATATATTAGAAACCTCTTAGGAGGCTACTAAGTTTACATAACTGGTCATCCATAAGGGCAATCATCAACAATACAACCAGAATTATGCCACCTTCAGAAGCTTTTGGAATTGCTTCAAAGACCAAGTGCTTGCCTCAATCTGTTCCAACCACCACTATTGCACCCTGCATATACATTTGAACCTAATATATTGCTGATAGGGGCCATGATTAACATTCCATGTTGAATACACTCTGCGGTCCATTCACCAGTTCTTCATATCGGAGATGTGTGAGTTGGATATGCTATAGTACTACCCTGGGCCATGGATAAATCAGAGGTTGGGCATATATGGGATTTCATCCAGGTAATGTTGCTATTCAAAAAATGGAGTCACTACAGGTTTCCCAAAGCGATTTGTGAGTACGAAGTTATTCAAAGGGACAGAATAGAGGCAAATGCAAAAAATGCACCATTCAGCTCAGGATGATGTATAACCTGGACAGTCCAGATCCCAATCAACAATCACCAACAGCATGATCCTTGAAATGTTGTGGCTCACTACAACGTACACTACAACTGAATCATTTGAAACCAACTACAGGAATATCAACCAAAGAAGATAATGACACCAGACATTAATCTGCACAACTACACAGTTTTCTGTATGCATAAACCCAAAACAAACCTACAAAGAAATTTCTAAATAACCACTGAAAGATACTTATGAGAAGTCCAAAAACAATGAAACATACATGCTGTCCTTCATCCTCACACATATCTGCAGATGTCAATGTGGGATTCAAACATTTCACTTTCGTAACCATTGGACTGATCTGGATCAAAAAGTTTTTGATCATTGTGATTGGCTCCTGACATCTGAATTGATTTATGCTTATCTATGTCAACTCTGCATTCTTCATCAAATTTCTCCTCTTTCTGCTCTTCTACATCCTGCGCATGCTTGTCCTCCCATTCCACATCACACAGATTCTACTTCTCAATTTCGCTAAAGTGATCATCTTGTTCGGTATCCATAGTTGGCACAGACTGTATAGCAAATGTGAAATTTGTTCTACTGCCAGTCACAGATGCAAGGAACTTGCAGCCCGGAGAAGAGCACACCTGTTGGGTAATGGTCTACAAATGATCAAAGGCTGGTATGTGCCTCAGAGAATCTAAGACTCCAGCACCACTGATACCACCATGAGACTATAAATGTGGAGACTAGGCTCAAACTGATACATCAGATTGTAACTCACTACCAGCTGATCTCTTTGCATGATACAGTTTATCCCGAATTTCTAATCTGGATCCCCTAAATATCTTCAAAGAGATCTTGATCACAAGCACAGCTGTCTGGTGGATTGGATCCACCTCACAACAGCTTATTTCATTCTCCTGATATGCTCGAGCCAACCCTTCATTCTGGCATGGTTTCTCGTCAAAGTTTTGATACCCTGATTGTTCGAAGCCTCCAATATTTGATTGTAGTTTATGATTACTTTCATCTGGGGGTCAATCCATGAAATTTCAGCTTCAATCAAATCCTGCCATATCAGAGTTTTACCCCATATATCTTCAACCACAAACCAGTTGGAAAATAGTATATAGTGCTGCAATCCAACATCTGGGGGTGACCAGAGGGGTCGATCCAACTGGTAGTATTCATCAGGTAAAGCTAACCCACCTGGTAGATCAGTTTCAACATGCACCCTGTTGCCATGTAGATTCTTTGTCAAATGTTGGGTGAAGACATTTTTGAGATCTGTCGCCTTGTCGAAATGGCCCTCAACCCTTTTCACTCCCACTGGAGGTACTCGAGAACAGTCGATGTCAGTTTCAATGATATATGTATCATCATTATTGAATTATGGTACCTCTGCAATCATTCCATCATCATCTGGTTGCAGGTAGACTTTCATAGTGTCTCCTGGTCTAAGGAGAGGCACACAGCCTGGTGCAATTAATTTCAACAGTACATGCAGTTTCCCCCCAGTAGGTGCCATCACATTGAACAGATCAGAATTCTGTGCCTCTGCAGTATATTAGCCCTTGTGCTGTGGTATAAAATGACAAAGTGCCAGATCAATTCCAGTATAACCTCACTCCATTTACTGTACAATTTCGAACTCTTGTACTCCTATGATACCCATATAACCACCTCCATTGGGGCATATGGAGTTTCAAGAAACAGCAAGCAAATAAGGAAGAAATCCCTATACCGCATCTTGCCCCAAACCAATTAGACTGTTCCATCATGCTGGAGTATCTGGGTGTATCTAGTCAGATTTACTGGATTGCAGAAGGCTGGACATGGCTTCTGCCCAAACAAATAAAGTTACTACCCAATAGACCTGTGTATAGTAGATAATGATACTCACTTCACTTCTTCTTAGGCCATTATCCAGCTGCTGCCAGCTGGAGTTTACAGCCACATTTGGGTGTATGGCTCCACTTTGGCAGCAAAGTGTGCTTGGTAAGTGTACTACCAGTCATCAGAACTCTGAGATATTTGGACAGAAAGTGTGGGGGGATATACGATAGTGCAGATGGTACCTTCAAGTAGATTCTGGCACTCTTCTGAATTGAAGTCATGCATTTTCATAAACAGTTGCACCCAGAGGTAATCACATTGAACATTTTAACTCAAGCAACTCTTTGAGGTATGTGTGAATTTGTCGGCACCTGGGCTTGTATTCACCTTCAACATTCGACTTGGTGCAGACCAGTCACATCTGCAAATGTGCAAATCGAGTATAGGCTGTGTTACGTACCGCTCAACGCAAGCTTGCTCTGGATGCCTCTGCGCTTTGCAGTCTATTGTCATCTATAGTTGATTCATAGAGTTGTGTGCGTGTGCCTATGGCAATTTATATGGCTGACAGCCAGAGATGGACCTATACCTGTCTTTACTGCCTGCAGTCTTTGCTGTGAGTACACTTGAGAGCCTGCTGGTGCTTGGGGGTCTGCTTGAGAGCCTACTTGTAAGCCTGCATGATAGCCCATTTGATAGCCTGCTTGATAGCCCACTGGCTAGCCTGCTTGAGAGAGACATGTTTGAGAGAGCTGAGATTTGGGATGAGTGGAGTTTTCCACAGGAATCGTTTGGCTGAAAGAAATCTCTGAGCAGTTTGTAGAAGCTTTAGCTAATATAAGGCATTAAGTTTGTTAAAGTTTTGACATAGATGTTAATGTTGCAAATCTACTTAACTAAGTGCTTTTGATGCCATCACCATCGCCATCACCATCACCATCACCAACACCATCACCATCGTGACCATCAGCCCTAAAATGATTGCACACACATACACCCAAAATGAACAGGATACTGGCTACAGATTCTGCGGAGAAATCTGAGTCAGAGACCTCCTCTCCCCGAGACCCAATTGTCTTCCTATGCTGCATAATATAAGGCAGCACTTGTCAACACCGCGATCTCTAGGCACCGTGAAGTATTCTCACCGTAGCCACTTAACCGAAAAGCTGGTGACTACGATATTGACCGATTCCAGAATAGCAGGCACAATATACTGCGTACCAGTGGCTACACGCCACCTGTCACCCACCGCCAACCAAACCCTACCCACCTTATGCCATCAGCTTCATGACTCCTGGTGACTAGCATGTGGAACTTACCAAGTCTCTCGATCGAGTAAACACGAAGATACATGGGAGAATAATTATGTGAGATTGGGAGTATCATCCCTGTGGATAGTGTACTTCGGAGCCTACAGCCAAGTGGGCTGGAAGTGTGCCATCAGGTGCAATTGGGACTATACTTGAGAGCATATATGGGAGTGAACTTGAGAGCAACTGGGAGGTGTACTTGGGAGTGTACAGTTAAGCAGGGTGGAGGTGTCCCATTAAGTGAAATTGGGAGTGTCTTGGAGAGCTTGCCCGGTGATGTGACAAACCTGTCGAGACGATTGATTTGATTGAGTGTAAGTCTAAGATACCATGTAGCCTATATAGTAGCCGCCAGCCCGTACCCACAGCCGCGTGATGACGTACTCTACAAAGACTAGGTCTAACACTCCTCCAGGGCATTATCACGTCTGTCAAACACTAAGCCATAGCAAAACAGAAAGGAAACACACCGAAGACAAAAGACAGACAAAAGAAGCCAAATCATGCCATGCTTTGAGCACCTCCCAAACGGCCGCTCACGCCATTGGAGGCGTCGATCATGGGCCTATTCCTCAACTCGGTTGTCGATTGTGCCATCGGCTTCAACTGTCGGGACTTCCAGTCAACCGCTCCTCCGAAGATGACACACAGTCCAGCTGGAGGGTGATTGGATTCCGATACGCAGCGTCTCGGTCCCAATCATGGGTTGTGCTGTCGGTGTCGAAATAGGAGACGCTTCTGCCTGGTGATGTTCACATCCGCTCAACATCCGTAGCAGCAGATCATCATTTCCCTTCGAAATTCAAGGGCTCGTAGCCTGTTGTACGGTGGCGAATGCTCGCGTAGTCGAGTATGTGTCGGTGTCGGTGTGGGTGTCGGTGTCCACATTGGAGACACTTCTCCATGACTGCAACTCGAATTGGAGAAGCTTCTCCTTAGGTCGCTCTTCTGTCTCAGCTAGCCCTAGGAAACATATTCCTGTAGATTGTGGATCCCCATACACGGCCTCCCAGGGGGAAGAATGTGGTTGTCATCATTCAAGGTTGAGGGTGAAGGTACACACTGTACAGCTAACAAAGCTTCCACATCCTCACAGTAGAGTAGTCCGCAGACTTCGTTGATTCATGGCCACAATTGCCACCACCAGTCTCTCGACGGTGTCACAAATCACATACCCATCGCACTGTAGCGGACTGACAGTCACGCTCCCCAGGTGTTTCATGTGTGTTTGCCGACATCTCCCAAGTATCCATGGTCCATTGCCCGCCCACTTCTCTGTGACTATCCAAACCATACGGTATGTCGATCTGCTTGGCTGGCCACTGGTTGACCAGTTACGAAATCGCTTTGAACACATCCAAATGGTGCCGATGTTGACCCGAACTCCTCGGAGCGTGTTGATCAGAGCTCCTCCGAGGGTGCAGACCCGATATTGACCCGAACTCATCCTGCACTGCTGCCATACTGGACCCCGTACTCGTCCCAAACATGTCCTGTCGATGTGTCGTTTGGTTGCCGAAATCTCGTATACCCATAGAACTCGACACTGTGGCCATCGTAGCTTTTGTAGCCATCGCGGCCATCGTAGCCATCGCAGCCCTTGCACCATCACAGGCCTCGAAGCGGTTGAGTGAGATATCGTTGAGAGAATGCATATGAGTCCTTTGCATTGTTGTATCGTTGTCCTGAGTCCGTAGGGTGTCCTGATCCCAGATGCGTTCACTATGCATCTGTTATCCTGGGGCCTCGCTCGTATGAAGGTTAACGATTCCACTGCTATCTCCGCTTGATAGTAGTCGAAAATGGTGTCCGGATCGTTGTCATGCCCGGGCTCATGACCTGTTGTGACGAACCTGTCGAGACGATTGATTTGATTGAGTCTAAGTCTCAGATAAGACATAACCTATATAGTAGCCGCCAGCCCTAACCCACAGCCACGTGATGACGTACTCTACAAAGACTCAGTCTAACACCCGGGAGTATACTTGGAAGATTACTTGGAGTGTACTTGGGAGTGTCTTGAGAGCTTATTTGGGACTGTATAGTCATGGAGGCTGGGAGTGTACCATTGAGTGCAACTGGGAGCATCTTTAAAGCAATCTAGGGAGCATATATCCAAGCAGACAAGGAGTGTGTCATCGACTGCAGCTGGGAATGGATTTGAGAGTCAGCTTGGATGTATGCTTGAGAGCATCTTGAGAGCTTATTTGGGAGCTGTAATGGCACTGCGGCATGTAATCTGTCCAGGGCCGGGAAACACCCGCCTGATATAGTTGGCTTGCCATGAGCCTTTGATCTTTAGCAATAATTTTCCCTTACCTTCCCATTATACTACTCTACAATATGGATATCCATGTTTCCAACAGGATTTACTCATATACCTCCATATGTGGATATGCATGGGCGTATGCCATTGCACTGTGATCACTCCTGCTATCTTAGATATGTCTTGCATTGGGGATTCCATCAATTACTGCTTTCTGGCACGTCATGATGCACAATTTACCGGTGAGATATCATACAGATTTGGGAGCACCCATTACATCGGCCAATTGTCTTGATATGTCTATTTGATTGAGGACAACGTTAACAGAAACAATTTTGGGCAGATTGCTGAGGATAATTGGCCAGAGACATGTCACGACACCTCAGGAGAAATCGTCCATTCTTGATGGCAGCTGATTGCAGCAGCAACTGGGCTTGGGAGGTTTACCTCATTGAGATTGATGGTAGCCAAGACAATTCCGGCTTGATTCAGGAACCAATTTGGCAAGATACACATTAGCAAACAAGTCAGTTGAAGTCATTTGCACTGAGCTCAGGCAAGAAATCAAAGGCTACCTATGTAGCAGAAGTGCGATTGGGTCAGTTACCATCCAATTGAGTTAATTGAACATTACAGGGATAATTCCATTGCAAATATGCTACTGAGAGTCATGACAATGCCAGTCATACTTCTGATCGCATTTGATGTTAGTCAATTACTGATAAACAGGTAGATACCTCAAAAGAAGTGCATCGACAGTGGATCAATGCAGAAATACTGATTACATACAAATCACATCTAGCGATGCCACCGATGGCAGTTGCAATCACAATTTGCTGCTACACAACTAGATGATGTTATCTACATTATAGAAAGTTAGGAGTTGTAGTAATGGTGTTGGGAGGTCAACAGCTTTGCCTCTGATTGAGCCATTGATACAACAGAGGAGCAGCAATTGCGGATTGAGAGGCAGCTCCAAATGGAAAGTATACTTACCCCCAAATGTTCTAAAGCAGCTAGCAATTATAATTCTATATTACCTTTGTCAGTTATCACCTTTGGTACTTGATTGGATGACCAAATCGGATTGTTGTGATGAGAAAGTGCCATCTGTCCTAACTCTACTCACTTCCATCAACAATTCAATCAATGCGGATCAATCTGGAACCAGCCAATATGGATATGTGCCCATATGATGGCATCCAGAGAGAGTCTGTAGGCATGCAGCGGAGATAAATTTACATTATAGCCAGGATTCTGAGGATCCATGGGGCTACCGGAGGACTGACAGTCTGGACACTCTGACGACACCAGCATATTCAGTATGAATTTAAGGCATGTGGAGATGCAATTGATCTGTTATATCTCCAAATGAGTATGGACAGTATTTGGTTGTCAGACAATCTCAATTGGGTGTGACAAGTATGTGATTTGCAGAGTAAGCTTAACTGTACAAATAGTGACAGGCATGCTGGATTCAGCATTTCAGCCGGAGACTGATCGGAGTTGCTTTGGTACTCGGCCAGGAATCCTATCGTCAACCTGCAATGTATTCAACTTTTGGCGCTGCAATCTCAGGGAGTATGGAATAGGTGGCAGTGGACCAGGCAGGCCATCAGGTATGCCCCAGGAATGTACCTGGATCACAGCTAGGGTGGAGGTGTGTTCTGACAATGGCTCTATTTCATACATTTAAAAACTTGAAACTACTGCTATTGACCATCCATTGGCCAGTGAAGAGGTCATTTGGACATTCTTCCCAGCGGTGGAAAATTGTACAGAGCTGCTGACAGTGACTGTGGAAAGCATCTCGATGGGTGAGATACACACCAAGAACTGGACTGGCGAGTAGGAAGCAGCGATGGCAGCGGCAAAATGAGCTACTCAACAGTATACTTGATTAACCATTGTTGGCTCACCAAGACATGAAGGGAGACACTGGATGGCAGGGCTTGACCCCATTGTGGCGAACAGTTCTGTATGGGACTCCTGGAGATTTCTTCCAACCACTCCGGATCTATTATGAATCGAGAACTTACATTTGCTGATCCAGCCAGCACAACATCAAAGCTGGTGGCTAAAGGCAACACAGGACATATCTCAGCTAAATACAGAGATTTTGTGGAGGTTTTCAGCAAAGGCAAGATGAAGACACTCCTGCCACACCATTCAATTGACCTTGCAATTGATCTCGAGCCAAGATACAATTTGCCAGATGAGTACATTTCCAATGGAATGGAGTTGCGTTGGATGGAGTTAAGTTCAGTGGAGTGGCCCAGTATGCCTGCAATTGCATGGAATATGATCACATGCTCAAAATGCCTGGTCATGGATTTGGACTTCAAGATCCGATGCCATATGGACGGATCAATGAGTGTGTATTGCCTTATGATAGATGATATGACACCAGATGGATGATGGAAGTGCAATGAAGAGTCGATAGAAGGCAGACATTATGGAAGTCGGTAAAGATGACCATAGGTGTTCTTACAGAGCTACAGGAGAAGTTTCAGAATGCGGCCAATGAATATAATTATGGACAGGGTTGTAACTAATGGCTGACACTGACTGGAACACAGCCGGTGATGGATTCTGGCCAGAGATGGATTCCATCTCGACAGATATTATAGCTGAGAATAGATGATGTTGGATGGATCATGACCCGAGGTAGATTGCGGCCGGCAATAGATCCCTTCTGGAGATGTGCCATGGTTGGATATGTATTCCAACCAGATATTGATGCATAACCAGAAGTGGCTGGCAGAAGATCGATCTCAGGAGAGGGATCACAGAAGACGGTTGACAATCGATATCCCTTCCTATATAAAGACAGTGAGGTTAGTTGCAGGGATACTATTCTTGACATTATGAGTGTAATTGTATACTACAAAGTTTCAATCGAATGCAGATATGTATGTTTGCAATCAGCTGGCAGCATTGCTCCACCAAGTACGATACTGAGCACAACTCAGAGCACCACTCCAACCTCAATTCAGATATCCTGAATTACACAGTTACATACCCAAGTTGACATGCCAAATATGATCCTGAATGAGATACCAAGTCTACACCATTAATGCCGATAACATACATCTCACAGCTTCAAGAGCAAGTGGTCAGTGGAGCAATCATCATTAAAGAGTGGGACAACAGTGCAGGAATTGCAACAACACCTACTATGAATAATCACTGTACCAGAAGTGCAGGAACACTGTACTGTTAAACGTATTCACCAATAGACAAGGCTCGTTGCAGCAAGTGCACATACAGAAGAAGCAAACACTGGGCTCCGAGAATGGCAAAAAGATCATGCAGGGAAGTGATGGTAACTTCACATACAGTGGGATCATGACACCACATATCCGATTTGCAATTCCGAATGAGATCCTGACTCAGTCTCGGCGATCCCAACTCACCCTGGGCAATCCCTAGATACCCAATGACTGCTGCAAAATAAACATCAGAATCATGTCTGACCAATTGATATGGCACCCAATGAAGCCGTAGGAGACGAGTCGGCTGTGGACCTGTAATGTACGACCAGACGTTGACAGTAACGGAATATAATAACACTCACCCCAAGCAATTACCGTACAGGAAGTCGTGTGAGGAAGCACCTTGGAGCGCACTTACTGGTAGAGAATCACAGCTGGAGATTAGTCCTTGGATGTGCCTTGGAAGAGATCACCAGCAGTCAACAAGCAAAATGATGCTATGGATACCCTGACACGTGACAGTGAGCACTTCTGGAGATGGAGCAGAAAGCATACCAGGAGGAAAGCTGGTGAGTACATCCAGCAATTGGAGATGATCAGTGCACCAGGCACAGGGTACATGTCAAGTGTACCTACAAGTGCACCAACTAGAAGGATGATCAGTGCGACTGCAAGAGCACCTGAGAGACAATGAAATAATCAAGCTTATTTGATCTAAGCCAACCAAGTGCCACTATATTTACCGAAGCAGGTTCAAATGAAACCAAAACTAATATCCAAATGTACCAAATTGTCTGCCAAATGGCATAGTAAGCAACAGTCTCTGAATTGCATCCTGAGAGATAGTTGCAGAACAGCATTGCAAGAGATAGTCATCAAATGTCATCATGAGATGATGTTGAGACAACTACTGAGAGATTATGACTGAGCATAGCCACCACAATCATGGCCAAATGGCCGCAAATAGGAATTGAATATGGGGATTATCAGGATGCCTACCTACCGAAGGCACCGGCTGGAATGATTACCCAACAGCTTACTGAAATGATTTCCAAATGACGATACTGCAGGCCTATCAGCCTGATTGGCCACGGCCGAAACAATATGAATATTACTACTGACAGGCACCATGTGACAGCCACCAGCTGCAAGGAATGACCTCAGATACATCAAGACTGGCCGACCAAGCTATGCACAATTGGACAGGAGAGCCCAAATGCACTTGAATATATATAGGATATGAATGACCATTCCATGAGAAGCTTACGAAATACATCCGAGGTTATATCATTTACAATCACCCACAGCTATGATAGTGACAGCAGAAGCTACAATCCATGCACAGAGATCAAGCCGCATTATCAGTGCGGACTAAGCACGAATAACTACTACTGAAGCCATTTCGAGAACAGCAAGAATGACCACCGATTGGCAAGGCCTGCGGAGTCGTTTACAAAGAATTGGGAGAGCGTGAGTGCTAGAGCAGCTGAAAATTGGACGAGTATGACTGGCTACTGGAATCCTACCATGTCTATTATACGTCTGCAATAGTGATGATGAGCAGCAACCGGAAGCCTCCATTGATGCCACTCAGTTAAGATGAGGCTCATACTATGATTCAGGGTATCACTGAGATTACTGGCGCAATTTCTGATGATGACCTAAACATGGTACCAGTGATGAGTGCAGGATTGGATGGTTGGTTGCTGAACATCCCAGAAGTGGAGATATGTAGGACTGTGTTACTTTGGAAGTTCCTTCATTCTTTTCTCTTTGCTAGACTTCTTTACTTCTTTACAACTTTGGATCTCAGACAAGTACAAATGGTGTCGGCACAGGTTATTACCACCTCTCGAGATCTGTCAAGTGGAGATGGAGTTTCCCCATGCACCAGATCCACCAAATGGCTAGCATACAGTACTTATCAGTTGTGGGACTAATGGAGGCATATGTTTCCATACATTAAACAGTCGATTGATTGTTTCCTTCTCCTTCTACTCTTGTTCCAGTTTGTACAGCCCAGAAGGTATGCACCTAAAGAAGGGGATAATGTAATGGCATGGCTGCATGTGATATGTCCTGGGCTGGGTAACATCCACTTTATATAATCAGCTCACCACAAGTTCTAGATCTTTAATTATAATCTTACCCTAACTTACCTTGATACTACTTTACAATCTGGATATCCACATTTGCAATCATATCTACTCATATACCTTCATATGGGGCTATACACGGGCGTATTCCTTTACAAGAGCATACAGTCAGGCAGGCTGGGGGAGTGTCATTGATAACATGCCCAGGAGTATACTTGAGAATATCCTGGAAGGTGTCCATGGGAGTGTAGTTAGAGTATACTTGAGAGTGTCTTGAGAGCTTTCTTGAGGGCATCAGTCATGCAGGCAGGAAAATGCAACCAAGTGCAATAAGGAATGAATTTCAGAGTTTACTTGAGAGCGTGGAATGGAGTGTATCTAGCAGCTTGCTCTCAAGTTTGTTGTATGCAGCATGATGTATAGTATCCAGGTCACAAATTCGCTTGGGTATAATAGCACTCTAGTCAACACATAGATCCGTTGTAGCTGATAGTGCCATGGGTCAAATATGCTCTGAATTATTGTCCCAAGATCAGCTTCTCAATGAGTTATATGTACTGTAAGGTCATTGTTCCCGGTGCAGTTGTTACACCCAATCTGTTGTGATTTTGTCAACCCTTACAAGATTGGGTCAGTACAGTAGATGTAGAACTTACTGTATTGCAGGAAGTAGTGAGTTTGGCTTTTTTTGGTCCAGAGGTCAAATCTGGGATTCAAGAATCATGGCAACTCTTGTGTACATTGTTTACAGCACCTTAGGGAGGCATCATGTTGAAGTCAGCCAGGATGAGTATAGTGTAATCTGGGATTGATGAAGTGAGTGTAAATCATTTGGAGAAATGTCATAACAATCAGATTGAGTTTGAATACTGTGCAGATAACTCAAATAATGCAGTCAGAGCACAGAATTCACTTGATTTGGTATCATGAACTTACTGTGTGAGCATATCTCTGTTCAGACCATTCTATTACAATTTAGACTAAGCCCAATATGGACATACTTTTTCCATGTTAGCACCACATTGCCCCAGGTATACTAGAAATGCCAAGTCTGCGTATAACCCGTACCACTGCACAATATTGAACGAGCTAGAACCTGATTCGAGGCCACAATACCCCATTATTTCAATACAACCATCGATAGAAATTAAGTACATCCAAACCATGAAATATAAATGATACCTAAACTTTTATTCAAAATCCAGATAATCAAAACTCCTCCCAAATGCAATCATTATTCTTGAATATCCATAGTTACACAAGCTTCTAGCTCAATACCAAAGCCAGCAAAGCCATGCGGCAGTAGAGACCGTAGCGCATCTTCATGTCCCATTAGCAGCTACCCTCAACAAGTTGAGAGGAGGATAAGCATACCTGTCTGAAATATGCTGCTCTGTTATCGAAGTCGACCTCTTCGCTAATCTCAGTAGCCCTAGGGAGAGGGTGCATCACAATCATATGGCTCTTTGCATACTTCATTATTGTGTTGTTGACAATGAAGGCATCCTTCAAATGCTCATACTCGTTGAGGTCCGCGAACCTCTCCTTTTGGACTCTGGTGCAGTAAAGCACATCAGAGCGAGCGATAATCTCTGGGGTAAGCTCTGTAGACTCGGCAAGAAGTGACCCACTGGAAAGCAGCCTATCGCGAACATCCTTAGGCATGGCCAACGCTGCAGGAGAAACTAGTTGGATGCGAACATGGTAAAGCCTGAGCAGGTTGGCTAAAGAGTGCACGGTGCGGCCAAACTTGAGATCCCCCATGAATGTGATGTTGAGGTCATTCACAGTTCCGAGTTCCTCACGGATGGTAAAGAGGTCGAGGAAAGCCTGCGTAGGGTGCTCCATACTGCCATTGCCTATGGAAGTGGTTAGCCACGGCCCCTGATATGTTCTAGAATTAATCACTTACCACCATTGATAATAGGGACGGGAGAATATTTGGCAGCTGTAGCCGCACTAGATTCGTCTGGGTGTCTCAACAATATAGCATCACCGTAACACGCAAGAGTACGAATGGTATCTGGCAGTGTCTCTCCCTTCTTCAAGCTTGAGTGAGCGGCAGCGATTGCCACAGTGCGACCTCCCAATCGCTGCATCGCTGCATCAAAGGACGCGGACGTCCTGGTCGAAGGTTCGATAAACATTGTGCAGAGAAGTCGCCCTTTGAGAACGTCGACGGTACCCCATCGCTCCACTCCTAGTCTCATCTCTGATGCTACGGTGAACAAATGATGGAGATCAGCACGGTTAAACTGGTTGACTGACAAGATATGACGACGCTTGAACGTAGAATCTTTGGAAAGAAGGGTAGCAAGAGCCTGAGAGACGGAAGGGTTATTGAGGTGCGGTAACCCGAGAGATGAACTTGGGAAAGGGTTGACAAGGTTAGTGTTTCCCAAGCTAGGTTGAGTTCGGGTAGCCGCTGATATTCTCATATGCGAACGGGCTGATACGGGCTCCGCATAGGCGGGCAATGGAGAGGCAATCTGGGCTGGCGCTGTGAACGTAGAAGCAGACCAATCCCTTCCTAGGGTTCCGTCAGATGTTAGACGGCCATCAAGTGACACTGTTTTGCCTTGGAATATAACACGCTTAATAACACCCTTCAAAGTCCGGCCGACAAGCGGGGACCAAACGTCTTTCGACTGTGCGACGTAGGAGCGACCAATCTCAACCTCCACTGAGGAGTCAGGCTGATCGTGGAGATCAAAAATGGCCTTGGGATTGTCGTGGAGACGAAGAATGACATCCTTGAGAGTTAGAAAGCCATCTGATACTGCAGTAAACAGCAACGGCAGTGTATCGGCAATGCCAATAGATGGAGATGGTTCTTGCTTTGTATCATGAGCCAACTGGTACGGCAGACTGCCAATAGAAAAACAGTCAATAGACTTTAAGTTTTTCCAGAGTGCATCTTGATCCGCCTTGGTGGGCAGCGCCGTGCACTGCAGATAGTCGTCCCGAGTCAAAAAGAGAGCGTAAACAGCTACATCACATGTCACTTTCAACCCCTTCGCTTTGCTTAGCGCAATCAAGTTGATGTCATCCTTGGTTGAGACACTGGTTACATGGACATTCCTGTTGTGGAGGCTTGCCAACAAGAGGATTGAAGCGAGGTCGGTTGTCTTTGCATCCGTTATGATTGGCTTGTGCTCAGGCCAGACATCAAAGTGCGAGGTAACCGCGGCAACCTTGTTTATATTTCCAGATAAGTGGTTGAAAGGGATGAAGAGAGATCCTACTTTCCCGGTAAGTGCACCAAGCTGCTCGCAGTTGGAATCAGTAGCTGCCACTGAGAAGTTGAAGTCCGAATAGGCAACTTTGCTATTCTCTACAGCAGTATTCAGAGCGATCGCATCAGTCAAGCTGTTCTTAACACCCATAGGCAATACTCTGACCATTGTAAAACCGGATGCTGCCGACTCCTTGGTAACTGCGTCGAAATCTTGACTACCGCCCTCCGCTAACCCAGGAACGAACGCAGCAATATTGACGAGCCCAGGTAAAACAACAGTAGGATGGCTCGACTGGCAGTCAACCGCTGAAACCTCTGGGGGATGGTGACGAGATAGGGCCTCAATCAGCAATTTTGCGTTCTTGACATTGGTAACCAGAGGAGTGTGATAGTCAACTGCCATACGTCTGGTCTGATAACCTCGCGACATATATGATGCCGGACGTCTAAATCTATTGGCAGATGGCAAATTAATATAGAGATCGATCAAATTGTTGGCTAAATGTTGAGTTAAGGAATACTCTGACTTTTGATCATCGCCACTTAAAATTTCTAGATATTGAACAGGTATGCCGTGTTCCTGAATAAAATCTGCAGTTCCGGCAGTGGCAAATAGCTTGTATCCAAGGTGGTGTAGCTTCTTGATTGATGGCAACATCTCCATTTTTTCCTTAAAGGAACCAACCGAAAGCAAGATATTTTTCTTCGGCATACGAAAACCAGTGGAGATGAGAGCTTTCATATATGCCTCATATTTATCGCGACCGAAGCAGGCAACCTCACCGGTAGATGCCATCTCAACGCCCAAGACAGGATCGGCACCAGACAAACGCGAGAAACTGAACTGCGGGACCTTAATACCAACATAGTTTTGGGGGATGTCAATGGAAGGGTAGGCATCAATCGGTAAACCCATTACCGCCAAGGTAGCCATCTCAATGAGATCGATACCCAAAACCTTAGAGACGAAAGGGAACGACCGAGATGCACGGACATTACACTCGATGACCTTGATGTCGTTGTCCTTCGCGATAAACTGAATGTTGTAGGGACCGGTAACATTGAGAGCGTTTCCAATCTTGCGGGTAGCTTCTTCAATTCTACGAATTGTTTCGGGGTCGAGATCCTGAGGCGGAAGGATCAGAGTGGCGTCTCCGGAATGCACACCAGCATTCTCGACATGCTCTGAGATTACATGCATGATCATTTTTCCGTCCTTTGCAACAGCATCCATTTCGATTTCCTTTGCGTTCTCAATATATTTGCTGATAACCACAGGGTGCTCTCTTGACACGTCGACCGCCTGTCTGAGATAGCTTGCCAGGTCATCCACGGAGTAAACGGTATTCATTGCAGCCCCTGACAGAACGTAGGAAGGCCGCACCAATACGGGATATTCAACTTTGGCTGCAAATTCCTTAGCTTCCTCAAAGCTGGTAAGTTCCTTCCAAGCTGGTTGATCAACATCGATTCTATCAAGCATACGAGAGAATTTGTATCGATTTTCGGCAGAATCAATCATCTCCGGTGATGTGCCCATTATTTTGACATTCAAACGTTGCAAGGGCAACGCAATATTGTTAGGCGTCTGGCCTCCCATAGAAATGATAACACCACTTGAGTTCTCGATCTGGTAAATATCCAGGACCGTTTCGATGGTGATGTTCTCAAAATATAGTCTGTCCGCTTCGTCATAGTCCGTGGAGACAGTTTCAGGGTTGTAGTTGACCATAATAGTCTTGACATTCTTCTGGCGTAGTGTCCTGACGGCTCTGACAGCGCACCAATCGAACTCCACAGAGGAACCTATCCGGTACACACCAGATCCCAAGACCATGATACCTCGATCAGTGAAATCAATGTCGTGCTCAGCTGCGTTGTATGTAAGAAAGAGATAGTTGGTGAAGGCGGGAAACTCGGCGGCAACTTTACGAACAATTAGTATGCGGAATGCAGATAGTTAAGAGAAACTGACCAGTATCAATTTGCTTCACATATGGCGTGATGCAAAATTCAACACGAACTTGGCGGACAGCGTTCTCATTAGAGCCCCAGAAGTTCGCCAGCTGTTTGTCACTGAATCCCAGCTGCTTGGCCTGGACGAAGAGGGAGCGGGGAATGGAGGAATCGGTGTACTTGGTCATAAGATTTGCGAAACGAGTGAGGCTCATAAGCTTATTCAAGAACCACTTGTCGATTTGGGTCATCTCCCAGATCTTATCCACCGAGTATCCTTGCTGCATAGCATTGGCAATGGCGAATAGCCTCTGATCTGACGGAGTTTGTAGCTCCTGGTCAATCGACATCAACGCATCCGTCTCACTAAAACCGATATTTCTGGGATCCGTTGCTCTGATGGCTTTTTGAATAGCCTCTTCAAAAGTCCGACCGATACTCATGACCTCTCCAACACTCTTCATTGAGGAGTTCAGAAGCGTAGACACTCGGGTAAATTTCTTAAGATCCCATCGAGGAATTTTTACGACGACGTAATCCAAAGAAGGTTCGAAGCATGCGCATGTAACTTTAGTGACTGAGTTTTTGATCTCGTTCAACGGAATCCCAAGCCCAAGCTTCGCAGCAATGAAAGCAAGTGCATATCCAGTTGCTTTCGAGGCCAATGCGGAAGACCGCGAGAGACGAGCATTAACCTCAATGATACAGTATTCTTTTGAGAAGGGGTTGAGTGCATATTGGATATTGCATTCACCGACAACACCGAGATGCCTGATGACATTCACGGCGGTTGTTCGGAGCATATTGTAGTCGTCATCTGAGAGTGTTTGTGAAGGTGCCACAACAATTGAATCACCAGTGTGAATGCCAAGAGGATCGAAGTTCTATCGGTACCAAGTGAGCAGCAATTGTGCTAACGTTTGGGACGCCATAGAGACTTACCTCCATATTGCATACAGTGATGCAGTTATCTCGGCAATCTCGGACGACTTCGTATTCGATTTCCTTCCATCCCTTCATACTCTTTTCAATAAGTACCTGAGGACTAGCGGCAAACGCCTTGTTACACAAATCGACCAGCTGTTCCTCATTGTACGCGAAGCCACTTCCCAAACCACCAAGAGCGTATGCAGCCCGAACAATCACCGGAAATTGGATGTCCTTCACAGCGCGTAGCGCCTCTTCGACAGTGGAAGCCGAAGCGGATTTGGCACATTTCTCGTTGATCTCGTCCATTGCCCGAGCAAAGAGTTCTCGGTCCTCTGTGGTGATAATAGTGTCTATGGGGGTACCGAGAACCTTGACGCCCAGCTTCTCAAATTCATCCTTAAGCTCAATACCAACTGACAGTGCAGTCTGCCCCCCAAAGGTGACATAAATTGAGTCCGGTCGCTCGTAGATAATGACTTTCCGCACAAACTCCGCAGTTACAGGCAAGAAATAAACCTTGTCTGCAAGCCCCTTTGATGTTTGGATTGTGGCGATATTTGGATTAATGAGAATTGTGTAGATTCCTTCTTCCTTCAAAGCCTTGATGGCCTGACTGCCGGAGTAATCAAACTCTCCCGCTTGGCCGATACTCAGTCCACCACTTCCTAGTATCAAGACCTTGTTTACCTTGACTCTAGCGTTTGTGTTCTCGTTTTGCTCGACCGTTCCGCCAGGGATCTCGACAGGTAGCTGGAGAGCAGCACTGCTAGCCATTGTAGCCTTGATCGCATTGATGAACACATCAAAAAGCCATTCAGTATCCTTAGGTCCTGGTGTACTCTCGGGATGGAACTGCACACTGAAGAATGGCCTCTCTGTATGATAGATACCCTCATTAGAGCCGTCGTTGGCGTTCACGAAAAGCTCATTCCACCCTTCAGGTAAGCTCGTCGCATCGACTGCATAACCATGGTTCTGAGAAGTGATGTAGCATCGACCCGAGAGCAAATTCGTGCAGGGAATGTTTTGTCCGCGGTTACCGAATTTCATTTTTGTTGTCTCAGCGCCAGCAGCTCGAGCTAGTAGTTGATGGCCAAGGCAGATACCAAAGACTGGGCTCTTCCCAGCTTCCAGACACTTACGGAGGTTGTCAACAGTTGTTGTAAGAGTTGCTGGATCACCGGGTCCGTTACTGACGAAGATTCCATCATAGGTACCTAATTCTGCGAGAAGATCGTAGTCCCACGGTACAACCTTGACCTCAATACCCCGCTTCAGGAAACACCGAAGCTGATTGTATTTCATACCGACGTCTACAACAAGGATACGGGTAACAGTTCCATCAGGCCGCTTGATTGCAATATCCGTTGGAGGTGAATATACTCGAGGTTCCTGAATCGACACTTGGTTTGGTTGGTTAAGAGAATCGCACAAGACAATGAAGGTGCCAGTTAATTCTTACCTTCTGCTACAAGATTCTTCTTATTCGGGTCCACCCATTCTACACTCTCGAAGTCATGGTGCCAGTTGGAGGACGGATCAATTGGTACCAAAGAGTTCACCGCACCTGAAATCTTATCTCGAACAGATCCGGATATGTAAGGCTTTTGCATCATCAATTTTCCGAGCATTGATCCCTGCTGGCGAATCTTCTTCGTCAATGCCCTGGTATCAACACCATATATCGCCGGAACGCCCTGCTCCTTGAGCCAGCTACCCAGGGAGCTTTTAGCCAGGTAGTGACTGTAGTCTTCTCCTGAATAAGATGCTGTAATCAAGGCCGCAACATGAATCTCACGGGATTCGAAATAGGCGGGGAGCGAAATGAGCAATTTGTCCTGCGCTTCCCGCGAAGGAACACCTAATGTCCGAGATATCTACATTCAGCATCGATACAATAGACTAGATATAATTATCAACAAACCATAGTTACCAACCAACGGAAAAGTAATCACAAGGAGCTGTCCTCGATATGACGGATCCGTGACTGATTCGGGATATCCAACCATTCCTACGGAAACCAATAAGCACTATCAAGTCACATTGGATATGCCTTATTCCTTTAATAAATACCAGTTTGGAAAACCAATTCTCCCGAAATACTTTTGTCCGCTCCAAATGAATATCCTTGATATGCGGTTCCATCCTCCAATTCGAGTGTTGCAAGGCGCTCATCAGTGACGATGGTCCCATCCTCTCCCGTTGGCCGGGCAGTTACTGGGGCAATCGGCACGACAGCTACCGTCGAGTTTCCGTTGCTCAAACCGGTCATGTTAGTTCTAAATGACTGTATTTCGAAAAATCTCGGGGGATATAATTCCAGACAGCGAAGCGGAGCGGGAGTAAATTTAGCCTTGTGACAGCACCAGATTTGCGAGCTGCGAAACGAAAGCTATGAGTGAGGGGAGAAGTGGTGAAGCAGTGCAGGGAGAAAAATGAGCGCAAATTGTATGGTGAAGCGATCGACCAGAGTTTATGTACCAATCTAAAACTTTTTTCTCAGTTAGGGTCGCCGATCCCTGCCCTAGCACTTTACAGAACCCCTCCTCATGCAAAAGGCCCCACACCTAACAAGCCGCTAGCGGTACACACATGTGCCTCACATGCATGCTCCCACACTTATCCGACATTGAGCTCAATTAAGTCCATTAATTTTACTCTAACAAGGATATATTCAAGATATGATGTGTACAGTATGAAATATTCAGGGTATTTTAGGATACTTATAAGTGCAGTCAGTATATTACAGGAAGCTTTTTAGAACAATTTTCAGGCTATTTAACAAGTTCCAAAATATTGACTGAACTGTTGTAAAACTGTAACCCATCTGTGGTCAACTATCACAGTGTTGTCAGGTACAATTAACACCAATATGACAGTTTATTTCTAAGCAATAATACATTATCCAACAACTGAACATTGCAGTGAAACTGGTTTCCATGGCAATGACATCAACATTCACACTTCATGGTATCTATTTCATGCCTAGTTGGAATTGTTTGTTCCACTCTGTACAATACCACTGAATGTAAACTCTGTACTTAAACACTATCTCTAAATGCTATTTAAATACTGTGTACATGAACTCTGTACATGAATACTGTAAGTGAACTTTCTACTATAACTCTGTATATATAGTCAATATCCAAACTCTGTACCCCAACTCTTTATCTAAACTCTACATCAATACTCTATATTTTAACTCTCCACCTGAACTCTGTATAGTAACTTGATATCTAAACTCTGTACAAAAACTCAGCATATACACACTATACTCACACTCTGTACTGGAATAGTATATCCATACTCTGTGTGTAATCTCTATAGCACAACCTCTATACTCACTCTATAGGTAATTCGGAATAGTTACATTTCCTTGATTTCAACTATTTATTCTATATCAGATAAAGAATATAAAAAGTACACATTGCACACAACCTTGTTACTATAAGAAATATCTGTCAAGAAACAATATAACTCTATGATATTCAAAAAAATGATACCAGGGAAAATTTAGCCTAAATCAAGTACAGTTAATGGAGGCATGATGATCTTTGAAATCTGAAGTACAATAGCTGTTTTTCACCTGGATGTACACTTTGCTTCTAGGGCAGAATTTTTAGCAGTCTTAGCAGATTGCTTTTAAGTATGTTTCGTTACATCAGGTAAAGCTGCAACTGTAATATAAGTGAGGGAAAGATAATTGTTAGCAGAGAGTATATCCAAAGGATTCTATCATCAGGTAGTTATTCACAAAAAGTATAATTAAAGTTAATGAAGTGTCGCTTCTTTGTGTTTTCAAAGCTAACTCTACAGGTTGATGGGATGTCTTTGATTGAAAAATGCATTGTAAGTATATTGTTCAAAATTTTAATAAAGAGTGATTTGTAGGCTTGGTTATCAGTATATTTATAGTCCGCTCTGACTCTACAATAGATTTGTAGATATTCCCAAAGCTATGCAAGGCAGAGATTATACCTTGGTAGCAAGTTAAGCAAATCAACAATGCTGTAAGGTATTTGTTAGTTTATTTGTATACAGCAGGAAAGGGGTAATACCTTTGGCATTGAAAATACTTTTCCAGCCAGCTGTCAAGGGTAAATATTAAAGCAGTATAAGAGGAATTTCAGTTTAGGACAATGAAATACTACCTGGACTGTAACTTTACATATTGGTACCATGTATATATTACCAACAGAAGTAGGTTTGTGTAGATACAATTTATCATCTTAAATGCAGGTAATGTTTTAATATATAAGCAAATATTTAATATCAGGAGTAATAATACATGAGTATAAGCTTAACCAGACTTGATTCTTTGGAAAACACATATTTTGTTACTTGCAATCTACTCTAAGCTTTTTAACATCCAGTTGATTTCTGCAATGGCCTTGATAGGATATAGTGAACTTCAACGTAGTGCCATTACATATAGTATGGAAATCTCATATTAAATACACTATAAGCTTATAGTAGCATTTCTACCCTATTGTTATACTATCTATTTCATTTTAGTACAATACCAAAAATCTTTGTATACATTATGAGTCATATATCAGAGGCTACTTGAACATTCCATGCTTAGTACAGACAGCTACCAGAGTTTGCAGATGTATTGTAAAGTATTCATTTAAATTGTAATATATGATCTATTCTCTAGCTATCTACATGTCAATTTAACTATCAAGAATTGATTCCGTGCACTTCGTACGGTAATATAGCACCTTTGGAAAGTATGAGTACGTGCACTTCAAAGCAGTCATATAGTTTATAGGCATGGTATACTTAAGGGCACTCTGAGATAGTTTATCAGCTGGGATTGGGGGAATGATTCACTACAAGTACATGGTAATAATTGAACATACCCAAAGGGTGTAATGAAGTGCATTTGGACAGTGTATTGGACTATGCTTGTAGAGGGTATGACCTAGTAAGCTCAGAGAGACAATAAACCATATTGGAATAGCAGTAATTCTGTACAATCTGAGAAACATAACAAGGTAGGCTTGGCTGTTGTAAATGATCACACTTCCATGGATACTCTGAGATGGTAATCTAGCTCACTTGAAGATGCACTAAGAAGTGGTCAGTGTATGCTGGCTGCTAAACATGTTTGAAAATGGATCAACATAGTTGACCGCAAATGTACTTGGAAGATCACTGGTGGCAGTTGTATTCAGTTAGCTGCAGATAGTACTCAGAGACAATTGATCCAACATGGCTGCAGAAAGTACTTGGTGACTGGATGGTAACCGTCAATTTTGAGCTGGATGTTGACAGCAAAGGGTTAAACTGGGCTAACCAGAGGTTGGGTCAGTATTAAAAAGTTTATTTGAGATTTTAATAATATATGAGGAGTATACAACTTGTACTGTATATAAGGTTGCTTCAGATTCTCTATCATTACTCACTGGAGGTCATACTTTGAAGGTTTTCAATTATGGCTGCAGACAGTAATTAGAAACAGTCAATCTTGGGTGGTGGGACAATTAATTGAAATTTCCTCAAAACTCTATTTGGTGTAAAATGATAATACTACATTTAGCAGATATAGACTATAATATAGCATTGAGTTTTCAACTACTCATTGTGTAGTAGCCGATATTGACATAGTGTGGGAATGGAAATGCAATCGTATAGAAGGATATTGGAGAAACAAGATATAACTGTCTCGATCAGGTTCCAAAAAGTGGCTGACAGATACAAAAATCTTAAAGTTTTGTGTCTTTACATAACATCCCCTATATCCATCTGTTGCCTTTTATAAGGATTTCCACAGAGTGTGTATTTTGTGAACTGCTCCACCAGTACTTCAGAACTTGCAGTTGTCTTATTCTATCAGTCTAGTAATTGTAATATCATGAGCTAATACCAAATACACTTCCCAGTTTAGCTCAAATTGACTATTTCCTGCCAGCATATGAATACTATAGCCAGATTCGAAGCTCTATCTCGCATACACTTTTGTTGAGTATGTGCAGGAAGCTATTGAAGAGAAAATGTTGTACTGTCCCCTTACATAGAGATGAAGAGGTGGGAAAGTGCATTTCTGACCAGCAGTTGCCATATTGGAAAGAAAAAGTCAGAATATAGAATTGAAGATATAACAATAATAAACTGGGTAATGGATTGTACATATAGTTGAGAGACTCTGATATAGAATAATATTATCTTAATATTTACCAGATTGCAAACTTAATCTTCCAGCTATTGGTACAATATACTAGCATTCAGTTATTGTAGATTTACACCATTGGTATGCTCCTTCACAGCTGGAAGGGGGCATATGCCAGCATCCGGCTAAGTACGAAAATAGGTTATACTTGTTGGGATACAGTTGCAACTGGGGTCACAGTGATTACAAGGGTATATATAGGTGGTAAGATTCTTGGTGAGGTTCATGATGCTCACAAGCAGTCCATTCAAGGTTTTAGCTGACCCGGCCGCAGCACATGCAGGCATAGCAACCCTCACCTCCAGTCTAAGACCTCAATATTACATTTTCCCCACTCTAGCCACAGACCTTCTGGGCTGCATATCAGCATACAAGGAGAAAATGGCAAACAAACAAACAAGAAACAAATCCCTCAATCGTCATGTGGATATGTTGCATGGGCAATCTCCACCTCCACTTGACTGTGATCTGAAGGTGGTAATACCCATGCCAAGGCCATTTGAACTGGATTGCATCCAATCACAAGAAAGACAAAGAAAGAAAGAAAGAAAGCATAATTGATCCCTTTCCTCCTCTGAGGTGGCTTAGCTAGATGGCTGCAATGGAATTCGTCCACCAGCTCCTGAAAATTCCCGTCGTTTTCTGCTAGCTTCCAACTTGTACAGACATATCTGAATCCCACCCATTGAATGAGATAATGCAGCTTCCAATAGCTCCATTTGTAGTCAAGAATACGGTTGACACTCAACTCATCGGACTTGTCGATGATCATCTGTTGAGTTTCATTAGATGGCTGTCCTGAAACAAGGAGTGTCGACAAATCTAGTTGTTTTCCATGGAAAACGTTGTGGTTCCACATCATCTTTGGCCTGTCAAATTTGTAGGCATTCCTATTGTTTATTTGACTCAGAGTATACGGTTCCACGGATTAGTTAACGAGCTTCTTAGATGGCCTGGTCGTCTGGAAATGCTTGGTCGAGAGCCACACTTTGTCTCTGACATGGAATATAATTTCTGTTCCACCAGCATCCTTTGTATAGCATTGCTGGGCTTCCAGTATGTTTTCATGAACAGTCCGGTGCATCTCTGCCAATCCCTCAAGTGTGGCATCCACTTAGCTGTCGGATTTTAGATGTGACGCTTTCAGTGCCTTGAAATGCATCTCAGGGTCCCGATGGTACATGGCCCAGAAATGTGTCATCCTAGTCGAAGCATGCACTGAGTTGCTGCATGCAAATTCTGCTAGCGGAAGGAGTTCGGCCCAGTTGTCTTGCTCATAGTTGCTGAAGGCTCAGAGGTACTGTTCCATGGTCTGGTTGTGCCACTCAGTCAGGCCGTTGGTCTATGGGTGGCTGGTGGTCGAGAGTCTGTGGTCACTACTCATGGGGGAGCAGACTCCTGTCCAGAATCACCTTGTGAACGGCATTCCAGGGTCAGTGGCGATGTTGTTTGGTACATCATGCTTGCAAATCACCTGCTGGCAAAACATCCAGGCCAATACCAGTGACTTGATATCCATTCGGCAGGGCAGGTAGATTGCTATCTTAGTTAATCAATTGACCGTGACCAAAATCCCGGTGTCTCCCAATATGGTTCATTCCGGTAGGTCAGTGACAAAGTCCATAGGCATTCCATGACAGGGGATCTATAGTGGTGGTAGCAGCATATTAGGTCCATATCGTGCGTGGCATGGTGTGTTGATTTGTTGGGATACTTTGCAACTGGCGATGTACTTCCGTACCATGGTGTATAGTCCTAGGCAATAGCAGTCTCTAGATTCGCGTTCAGCAGTCCTAAGAGCTCCAATGTGACCCGATTAAGGGTTATCATGAAAGAGACTTATCACTTGGGTGCGGAGTGATTCTGGCACATATGCTCTTCCTCCGTTGGTGAGAGCTCCCACAATAACTTTCCACTGCATGTCCAAGTCCTTATTCATAGATTGGTCCTGCTCCCTCGCTATCGACAGGCCAGGGTAACCGATATTATTTTTCATGTCAATCGCTAACTGATCCGCATCCTGTGCTGCCTCAATTCCCGGTAGGAGATCATTCAATGGCTCAACAGTGGTAGCCACCAGAGTTGCCAAGACTCGTGTGGTAGGTCTTCTATCCCCTGAATCGTAACGGTTCCCGGCCCATACAGGCCGCTAGCGCACCCACCTCACCACACATCCACAATGGTCATCAGAGGCCATCGTTTTTATCTAGTGTTCTTTAGTAGCAAATGAAACTTTCTGTCAAAGGGAATTGTAAATTATATGTGATGTGACTTTGTAAGTCTTACAACCCCACCAAAATTTGCTCTCTGAACTGGCAACCCTCCTGATGTCTATGCACCACTACCCACCTTTCTTCTTTACAAGTGATCAAATTCCACAAAACGATGCCTTATATTATTGAGACACCACAGTTGCTTGCATTTTGAACATGCTTAGCAAAGTTAGGCTGGAGATTTGGTATTTCTGACTGGGCTTTCCTGCTGGCAAAGCCACCATCCCAGCTACTTTCCCTTCTCAAGGTGTACTGAAAATTGCCCATGACTCCGGCTCTGGCTGAGGGGTAAAGATATGCCCTCTTTGATGTTTGACAAAGTGGTTTTTAGCCTTGTTCACTATGAGAGCTGTGCAACGGGTATTGGTATCCCCCCCTGAGCCTCAACTCTTGGGCACATTGCAGATGGAATTCCTTGTGTGCAATCATATTGGGACTTCAGAGCATGTCCTTAGCACTAAGCTTGAAGGATATTTTGGGGTGTTATGGGAAGAGTTGTCCATCTGGGCTGCGCAGTGACATTTTCGAGTTTTTGAGGAGCTGATCTTGAGACAACCCTTCCAACAAAAACTGCCCTTTTTATCTGCACCCCATTCCTGTACAGTCCTTAATTTTTGCCAATATGCTCTCAAGTCATAAGAAAGTAAGTTTATAATGCTCCCAGGCCACCCCCATAGAGTTGTGGTTGCATTGCTAAATATTTGCAGGTGGGGAGTAGGTTGCCATGCCCAAACGGGCCATGAATGCCAAAGTTACGATCCAGGGGATAGCCCTCTTCATAATCAGGTTTTGGTGATTGTCCATCAGCAGGGTTCTTCTTTCACTCCATGTGTTGGATAACGAAGTCATATGATGAAAGGATCTCAGCCAATTACACTTGCCTTTGGGAGAGCACTTTGGACGATTGGAAATAGTGGAGATTCTTCTGGTCGCACTGTCCCAGGATCTTGTGATTGGCTCCCTCGAGATTTTCTCGCCATTGCTTGACTGTTTCCACGATGGTTAAGAGCTCCCGATCATACATGTCTTACTTTGTTTTGGCAGGGGAGTATTTTCACAGGTAGCAGTCGACAGTTCTGAGAATGCCGAAACCATCGTTCTGTAACGGGTGGGGTCGGGCGCAGGTGATATGGATGTTGCGGAACTGAACTCGAAGTGCGTATCGAGAGAACAAGAATCAGAATATCTTTCAAAGTCGTACTACTGCTTGCTATACAAGAGAA
>Ga0307515_10002777_pt1 | contig 37336 bp, 37 predicted proteins | sample 17_EM_MG_FD_194513 | JGI IMG/M metagenome (GOLD analysis project Ga0307515, IMG submission 194513) | Populus trichocarpa ectomycorrhiza microbial communities from riparian zone in the Pacific Northwest, United States - 17_EM | ecosystem: Host-associated > Plants > Roots > Unclassified | place... | reverse complement strand
CCCTAAGAACCACTGCTTTGAGAATACGGCACCAAGTCTCCCGCAGAGCTGCGCAGCGGTCTCAGCTGCTCCAAAATTTGACTATCCTAATAGTCAAATCTCGTAGCGTCCTGAATGCACCTCCATAGCTGCAGGTGCTTTCAGGAGCATCTGAGAATGCTATTGCAGAGTCTGAGGAAGAAACGGCGAAACTGCGATCGGACGGCGATGTGCAACGCGACGCGTGGTATTGACGCCGGGCATGGAGTAATCCGCCACCGGGGTGTCCCTGATGGCTCTGACGGAGCGCGTCCACTCTGACGGTGCCATTCCGCCCGGACGGAAATGTTTTTTGCTGATGTTCTGGCCCCCAACTCTATGATCATTGCACAACATAAAGTTAAGTTATTCCTCTCTATCTCTTCATCCCATGATGATGAGTTGACACTGAGTACAGCATACACCAAGTACAGCATACACCGAGTACAGCATACACCAAGTACAGCATACACCAAGTACAGCATACACCGATCACAGCATACACTGACTACAGCATACACCGGGTAAAGCATACACCGAGTACAGTATCCACCCAAGATTGTTTGTCATTCCTTCATTCTCATGAGTAGAAGATGACCCTTGAATCCAGCGTCAGCGTCTGGCGTGCCTCCCTACAGGGTCGACCGCCATCAGCCAGCTCTACCTGACAGCGCAAAGGAAAAATAACCTTGTCACATTCCCATGGTTGCCTGTTAGCTCACTGATGAACAGTGTTGGAGCACCAGGCGCGCCATCCATCGACCACTTCCAAGTACCTGTACAATCTCGCTTGATCATGGCCTCCAAATGCATCTGAAAACTCACTCCGTCATGGCCTCCCGGTGTGTCTCTGAACTCAGTCGATTACCACCTCCCAGTGAATCTCACAACTTGCTTGATCATGGCCTCCAAGTTTATCTCCAAACATGCTCGATCACAGCCTCCAAGTGTAACTCTACATTTGCATGATTTGTGCCTCGAAGTGCATCTCCAAACTTGCTCTATCACAGCCACCAAGTGTATCTCCAAACTCGTTCGATTAGGGCCTCCGAGTTCGCTCAATCATGGCCTCCAAGTACATCTCCAAACTTGCTTCATCACAGCCTCAAAGTGTATCTCTGAGTTCACTCAATCATCGTTTTCAGGTGCACCCTGAAGTGCTCTCAAGTACCGCCTGCAGCTAGTCGAGATATACAGCGTGTAGATGGGTAGCTACATGGATACATAGATGAGAATACAGACTGAATACATGAGTTTTAAAAATCGTTCAATGATAAGTGGTAGCTATGATTTCCGGGCACACCAGCATTGTTCCCGACGACGATGATTTTCCCAGACTGCTCTACAGTGATTGGAGGTGCTCCCAGCCTTGTCGCTGGTACTCCCAGGTACTCCCAGGCTTGTCGTCAGCGCTGCCAGGCTAGTCATCAGCCCTCCCAGACTTGTCATTGGGGCTCCCAAGTGATCCCAGGCTAGTTGTCCGTGCTCCCAAGTGCTCCCATGGTTGTTACCAGACCTTCCATGTCCACCTGGGTTCGTCGCCAGTGCTCCCAAGTGCACCTGAAGGCCACTGCATCAGTCCAGTACACTCCGGGATTTGACCACCCTGGTATTCTGGTCCGACAACTTCCAAACACTCCCAGAGGCTCCCAGAGACAAAAATCCATTTTGCTGATGTGGTAGCAGTGAATCTGGCTTCACTGGTAGCAGTGGATCTGGCTTCGCTGGGAGTAAGCTGGTAGCGGTAGATATGGCTTCGCTGGTAGCAGAGAATCTGGATTACCTGTGCGCTGGTAAGAAGATTTGGATCTGGCATCGCTCCCACAACTCTGTGATGATTTGTCTCACCGCTCTGTCATGCTCACTCTTCACCCAGACAATCTGGCTTCGCTGGGAGTAGTAGCGGTGGATATGGCTTTGCTGAGAGTTGGCAGCAGTGCATTATATACAGCTCATAGGGGAAAAATCCAAGAATAAAATACCCAATGGTGGTGATAGTGATGGTGGTGATCGTGATGGTGGTAATAGTAATAGTACTGATGGTGATGGCGGTGATGGCAATGGTGGTGATGGTCATGGTGGTGACAGTGATGGTGGTGGAGGTGATGATTGAAAAAATGGAGTTGATAGAATGCATGCAGTATGAGAAATTTGCTTCCCTGTGAAATTCAATATTACACATGGTAACACTTCCATAACATTCTCATAACACATCCCTAATTGCCAAAGTATGAGGTAGGCAGTCATACTCTAGAGTAAGCAACAGTAACGGACTGGGAAGAAAGATATTATATCTCCATTACTGTTGCACCAAGACTTTTTCTGACATATACTTATTTGGCATTTAACTTATTGGCCACTCATCCACCCCAGCATTGAGTGTATTTAAATTGACCTATATAAGATTTTTAATATTAATGCTCAGTATTCTCCATGTGGTCACCTAATCCACAATCAGTTTTGGTAACACCCTCTCTACAATGTCTCTCAGTTTAGCCAACATCAGCAAAATGTATTTTAGTCACTGGGAGCCTCCAGGAGTATCTGAGAGGATGTGGAGCGTAAACTTTGATGAGTCCATTTCAGGAGAGTGTCAGACACTAGAAGGGCATTCCAGCCGGCCTTCGGAGTAACTAGGATCTCTGATAACTGGTACAGCAGTACCATGGAAGTGATTATGATAAGTTTGGGAACACCTCGGAGTGGCGGAGAGAACTCTTGGTGCACCTGGGAGCACCTGGGAGGGCCAATGACAAGACTGGGAGCACCTGGTAGAGCCAGCAAGAAGCCTAGGAGCACCAGCTACAAGCCTCGGAGCGCTGACAAAAAGCCTCAGAGTGCTAGCTACAAGTCTTGGAGCACCTCAACTTACAGTAGAGCAGACCAGGAAAAATATCATCTTCTTGCGGAATGCCGCTGGTGCACATGGAAATCATAACTCCTACTTATTGTTCCAAATTTTCTAAACCTCACGTATTCAGTTTGTATTCTCATCTATGTATCTATATAGCTACCAATCTACGCACGGTATATCTGAACTGCCTGCAGGCAGTGCTTGAGAACATTTTGAGGTGCGCCTGAGAATGACAATGGAGTGAACTCAGAGATAGTCTCCGAGGCCATGATTGAGCGAATCTGGAGATTCCCCTAGAGGCAGTAGTCGAGCATATTTGGAGATTCACTTGGAGGCTGTCATTGAGTGAAGTTAGACATGCACTGCGAGATTGTAATTGAGCAAGTTTGGAGATATGCCCATGGATGCTAGGATCGTGCGCGCTATGGAGGCCGTGATCGAGCAAGTTCGATCAGCACAATGTACAACTTTTTGGCAGTTATAAATAAACAACTCTGCAACTCAGAACAGCCACACTGATCCTTCCAGACGGTTGCAGATGCTACCCGATAGGCTGAATACGAAGTGAAGTGCTCTCAGGTGATTCAAGACTACTTCCCCCGTGCCCTTCAATGCTCCGGAAGTTGTGGCACAGAATATCAGAATATTTCGAAGAGTGTATAGTTGTCTTCAGAATGTTACAAGATCAAACTATCAGAATATGCAACTTTCGGAGCTATTGGGAGTATTGGCCGTGTCTGCAAGACTCTTCTGGTGCATCTCGAACCTGGAGCCATCCTCCCTGGGAGTGATTATTATAATGTTTATGTCAAATAGTACAATTCAATTAAGTATCTTCCTCCTGCACACCTTGATGCAGGCATTGTACCTTAATATACAGTCCAGTAGGTATCTAAATCCATTTGATCATTTACAAGCCAGATGCTATCGATTCTATCTGATGCAGCATTCTCTTGCACCAAATGTGCCGGTCCAACAATGGCTGCGACAGGAACAATATGAATCCTATTAGTCTGTTTGATCACCTGGATGAACCCGTCAACACAATCAGCCCAACCATGCAGATCTTTGTACTTTGTTCGAAACACCACCCCATGTTCTTGACCTTGAGGATGTGATATCCATTGTTGAGTCTTCTTGAACCTCTTAGAAATGGTCGATATTGATTTGTCAGCCGACAGGTGTTCTTGAAATTGCAGAATCTGATTTGGTGGAGTCCAGCTAGAGAATAATACAAGAAAACAAGGAACACAGCCTAGAAAGGTGTTATCGAGGTCACTGTCCGTATATTGGACCCAGATGTTATGAGATTCAGGGATGATCCCTTGGTTGGCAATGGTATATTCGATCTTGCAATCAAGTCCCAGACGCTCAACAGATGCAGGGCAGTGAAATGGTTGACAGTAGTACAACAGCCCATTCTGAAGTTTAATAAATAGACTGTCTATGAGTGCAATTTGATCATATCCAAGCACAAAGACCACAAACTTCGTGTCCCCAGTCCCCTTGAATTTGTGCTCGCAATAGCCGCCCAAAGTTGGGAATTGAGATATCTTCGGATGCATCTTTGAGTGAGGTTAACCTGGTACTTTTGCACACTCCACGGATATGGGTTTCTCTCAAATGCTGTACCTGTTGTGATACATGGCGGAATGATGGCTCTTCCAGACAATGCTGGAAGCGTAAAGGATTGGCTCTGTGAGTACTTTGACGTTGATTGGTAGCGGATAGTAGGTGGAAAACTTCTGCAGAGTCAATGTCATACCAGCCTTGAAGCGCAAGATGAGACAGTGTCACCTCCATATCATCAAGACAGGTACACTGGTCATTGTGCTTGTGCGTCTGTCGAATATAACTGACTTTTGTTGTAGATCAGTATGCCTCTTTCACATTGCCGAGATGTAGCCATTCAGAAATATCTGTGGTGAAATTGTCGCCACAACCCATTCGCTAAATTGACTCTGGTATATGGCTCCCAAGATGCATCTTCGGATATCCAAAATGTACTACACGCTGTTCGATGGTTTTCCTGAGCTCCTGAATCCCAATTGCCTTCCACCAAACTTCAAACTTGATCATGCATATGTACAATTATTTCTTCAACTGCATCGGCTCATTCAAAGTGATGCCATGAATCTCTCTCTCCAGCAGATTCGCAGCGAGGTCGGTATCTGCGATACTCCCGGTGGTGGCTTCATTCTCAGCATTGGACAGCCGGACCTGACATTCCACACACTTGTCGGCAGTCATGTTTGCAGCTCCATAAACCTTGTGTTGTTCAGCTGTCTTCAGTTGGACAAGTTGTGTGGTGAATGTGCTTCTGGGACCAGTTGCCCGAGTCCCAACTTCTTGCAATAGTTGTCGCTCATGATGTTGGAATAATTTATCAAAAAGCTCGCATTGGACAGGTGTCACTTGATCGGTTTCGTGCTCCAATAGCTCTTTGCACTCCACCAATCACCATCTGACCATCCGGTTGCAGCTTGTTGGTCTCTATTCAGCTGCACCTGAAAGTGACTTCGTTTTGTTGCTGTAACATCTTCAGCCCCGTACATGTGAACCTCCATCGCAGCGCTGATTTTACGAATCATTTGTCTGCATAACTGATGGGATTCTCATGCCAACAGTTCATCCAGTTTGGACTTCGCAGACTTCGACATTTTCAGTTCTTGAAATGCACCCTTCGCCCTGTCTAATCGCTTCTGTGCATCATAGAGTGCTGTGAGGGATAGAACAGAGTGATTTTGTTGGCTAAAAAGTAGAGAGAATTCACATGATGCCCGCACTGCTCCCATTACCATGTCACGAGACGCTGATTCCACCGCTGTTTTTCTTGTCGTTGGAGTACTCAAGAATCGGAGCGCCATTCACTGCCAGTGTTCTGATCCTGCTTTGGATTTCGTTTCCCTGCCAGGAGCTGCTTTTCATTGAATCGAATGGTTTGGAAAACTGCTGGAGGCCCAGATATCATGGTACTGATGTGAATCGATTGTCAAATTGATCCTTGCCATTTCCAGCTTTCAGGTATTTGACCAGCCAGTGCAATAAGTCTTTAACTAAACCCAAGAGCAGCTGATGCAATTCATCAGGCTGCCAAAGGCGATAGACATTGCAAAGAGGGTATTGCCAGAACTAGTTTCGGATTGGCTGAACACGAAGAGTGTGCAAAACATCAATCTTAAGTTTGTCCGGATGCTTGAAGTAAACATCCTGATCTCTTGAGTTATCAAGTGGTCGAGAAGTGGAATGCCCTATCGGCGCACCTTTTGGAATTTCACACATCGGGCATGAGCCATATGAGACCTGAGCAACCATGACTTGTTCTGGATAATCCCCAACCCAGGCTGCCAAAACAGCATAACATAGTCTGCGGAATACATTGGCACAATTCGATTTGGAGCCGGGGCCAGTTGTGTCAAGTTTCCGGAGTGCAGACGGCACAGCTCCATCCGCAGAAAGCCATGCATCATCAGTATTTTTGGCACCTCTCATGGGACAGGGGATCAGCCCAACGAGAATCCAGGCGCACGGTTCAGGTGTCCAGTGCATATCTTGTCAAATATTACCAGTCGTGAGATACAGTGGCCAGGCATCCCGATCGCTCCAAACATATGTCAAGTGGGTCTTGTCAGATGCCCAAATGACTGGCACAATCGTCACTCCGGCAGGAAGCTGATCTTGGGTATTCCACCACCAATCACCTGTGTCCAGCTCGCTGTATATCCTGCGACTTTCCGAGTCTGTGGGGCGCACCAGTCCAAAATCAAAGTGCTCCTGAAATGGGAGATGTGCCAAATGGAACTGAATAGATTTGAAATCTCTCTATAGTATGATATTCCGAAGATATATGAATGATCTTCAATTCAACTATCATCGCCGTGCACGGAATCGAGTTGAGAGAGGATCTTTCGCAGGGTATCTCGTGTTTGCAATGAATCGATTTTGAAGTTGTCCAGTCCATGCCTGAAATTTTGCTCAATCCACATTGTCGTTTGCTGGATACATGATTGAGCCTGTTGAAGGTCGTGTACTGACTTAAATCGATGCCATGGATTCCATTGTTCTGCATACTTGCGATGCTAGTTGTACAATCCAGTTGCTTTGCCATATGCTTTCCCCTCCGGGTTTTCGACTCCAACTACCTGCCTATGAGTGTTCGTCTTTGTTTCATCCGGGGTACATGTCAGATCAGGCATCCGGGGGTCTATAGTTTCTTTGTCGGCAGTATCTCCAGGCGGTGGCTCACCACCCACATAGTCTATGGGTAGATCATTAGGTCACTAGCTCATCGATGGCTATTCAGGTGCACTGTCCGAAGTCGAACCATGATGGCTTGGGTCGATCCCAGCCTGCAGGTGGTAATATCCCATCAGCCAGTGGCTCTTCTCCATCCATATTGGGTGATATTGTTGATAGTGACCCTTGAGTTGGTTCCCGTTGAATAATGTCTCCTTCGAGATAAAGCACATAACATGTTTCCATCGTGTGTTGACAATATTTGGGGAATGGTCAGTGAACACTTATTCGAATGAAACTCGATGATGCTTCAGGGGATGATTCAGAGCATTGGGGACATTGGTTCGAATGCGAGTGAACTCCAGTTAGCATATTACAGCCGCATTACACCCCACCAAATGCAGGGCAGAGGGGTACAATAAAGTCAGCTTACAATCAGCATTCTTCATAAACCAGGATATATATATCATATCCTGCCCAATAATCATCCACATCATCTGCTGAAAGTCATCAGCAGCGAAGAGAAGGTATCTTTTGTCATCAATGCAATCGCCACAATGGGCCTTATATTGTGCTACATCATTGCCGCATGGACAGTAATACCTACTTTTCAGCCTCCAAGCAGCTAATAATGAAGGTATATCCTCTTATGACAATAAACAGGTGAGCTTCCTAGCAAGCTGTATGCCTGCACAATGATCATCGAGGACTGATAGGATCGTGCTTTCAGTAACAATCCTCGACTGGGTCGCGGTTCCTGAGGAGAACAATGAGGTTTCGACAAGGAGCTTAATAGGATGCGAATACTGTTGCTGCTTGACTCACAGGCCTCCTATTGAATGAGGTTGCAAGGTCTTTCACACGCAACATATGTGTAATATTCCTAGTCATGCTAACCTTCATACTGGGTATAGTTCTTTTTGGGTTCCTGGAGATGATGTATCATATCCCTTGTATGACCTGTAATGTTACGGAAGCATATGAAGGTGAGCCCCCATCCAATGCAATACTATATGAATTCAAGCATATAACAAAGAACGGCGGGATGTGTGTGATTCAGGTTTCATGTTCTCAGCCGGGTTGGTTTGGTGGATCAAAGGTGGAGAGAAATACCACAAATCGTGACAACAGAATGGGATATATGACGCCCTTCATTCCGCTGATGGTCACTGCTGCTTGCACTATACTCAACCATACTCCAATTGATTCTGTATCACTTCTTGCATCATAGTACTTTGCCGCCATATTTGTTCACAGAACATGTGGGCAAACGGAACTCCACCAAAGAAAGGGAATATGGCTCTACCTGGTGGCCTATTTGGAATGCAACAACGACGTGAAGACAATTCAGAACCATTGGAAAATAGTTAGTGAACTACCACTGGCAAGGACAGTCAGTTTGGGAAACAGACGAATGAATATCATCCGCCGCAGGGGTAACGGTACCCACATTCACAGCTGCCATTTCCAGGTGCTCGGCAGTTTTATCAGCACTCTCCATTCAACATGATACACAGTTCGCAACCAACCACCAGCGCAAGCCAATGATATCCAAGTCATGTGTCACAGTGGCAAGGATATGACTTCCACCAAGGTGGTTATGGCGGGGTTCAAATGTTCCCCCCTCCATGGATTCCAGGACAAGGGCTGTCATCTCCAGGTGCACCGAGAGTGCATCCAGGACCGCCAGAACACCATCCAGTCAATCGGCCAACATCCTCCAGCCCTGATCCTCTGAGTGAACCTCCTTCTGGCGCACCTAGCAGACCCCCAATTGGCCTTCCAACGAAAAGATTCCAGCCGCCGGCAGAATTGCGGACAACAAATGTCGCAGGGATTGTAGACTTGCCTCCATTGCCAGAGATTACCCGTGATGATTATGATTCAGATGATGAGAGAGGTGATTCATCGGACCTTGGTGGTGCAGAAGGCCAACTGCCAATCTGCCTCAAGCAAACCGAATTCTCCTTGAAGCACTTCGCTAAATGGATGGGGCAGGCCAACTACAGTGCATTCAACAAGCGGAAGACAGTATGGGCGGCTAGGTTTCTAGAGAAGAAGCATCAGTCCATGATCCGGGGGCAGAACTGTTTGTACCAGGTTTGACCTGGACCCCTGCACTGGGAGATGGCTGTGGCAGACCATTTGGAGACATTCGAGAACTGGCTGCCGTTGGATAATTCGGATATTGCCGAATGGATTCGCTGGCAGTGGGTTGAGATGTTGTTGAAGCATTGTGCAGGCAAAATTTTGGAGGCGAGGAACAAAGGATGGCAAGGCAACAAGCGACCGGTGCCGGAGTTGGGCGAGGGTCTGGGCAATATGACAAGAAGTCACCTCCCTCAGTGGCGAAAGACAATGATCATGGTTGTGATTCGCTGGGTGTCAATTGGCAAAGATATGGTTCTTGCCCCCAAACAACTCCAAGCTATGTGTACAGATGTGAGGCAGTGGGAGGAGCTGATTGATTTCATCGACAAAAACAGAGGCCCGAAAGAGCCATACATTTTAACATCAATGTTCAAGTGCACCATGGTGCCGGACTAATTGGAAAAAGAGCATATGGCATCATTTACAAACGGGCAAATAATTATTGACCCCATATATTGCCAGATTTCGTACAAATGTTGCCATTGAAATTCATTGAAGTTGAAACTTGGACATAATCCAAAAATATTTTTGGTCGAAATGAAGATTGCTCAAGCGAAGGAGATTGCCAATCATGTACTTAGACCAGTGAAGGTAATCGCTGATAGCTGTATTAAGGCTAGATGTGCCCACCTGCTAATCATTATACATAGACTTTGGAAGGTTGTGAAGAGGGTGAAAGAGGTGGATGGTGGGCAAGAGAATGATACTTGAATTAATGTAAGTTCTGATTGAAACAATAGAATAGATTGTATTGCATCCATATATATTCGTTCCAATGGTTGCTTGTCTGTGCCATACCTATCTTTGCGACAAATTTCACAAGTGCCGGAAAATGAGCCCATCTGCCCAGCTTATATCCGAGCAACTGAAAGATATCATTAGGGACGAAAAGACTACAGACAACAGTGCAAAGGATGTTCAGGAGCATGTGGAGGATGGTGAGGAGGTCCTCGATCCAGCAAATCCCAGCTCCGTATTGAATACAGTTCTCAGTATAATCAACAACGAATTCGAACACAAGTGTCTTGATGCGGCAGTCCGGCTGCTCAATGCCCATCCTATTATCCAATCCACAGATGACCGTGTTCCATGGCAAATGTATTCAATTCCAGGCCTGCCCGGAACAAAGTTTGTGGCACTCCAGCTTTGGGGAATCTGGTCCATTGTGAGGAGATGGGTTTGGGATGCTGATATGCAAGGAACACTGGGGGCCGATGAAATGGGTCTTGAAAAGACTTTCACCTCCCTTGCAACAGCAATGATTTGCAAATTGGTGACTGAGAACACAGTAATGGGGTTGCTAATGTCCATTGTGTTGGGGAATACCCTTGAAAAGTAGATGATTGTGGTGCACAATGACTTTCCCAGCATTGTTGGTGAAGCATGGGTGTTGTATCTGGTCCAGAAATTGAATTCTGTGCCCTGCTGCCGGTTGGAGATCCAGACAACACCACCTCACGGATATCAAGCACATGTATCAGCCATTGAACCAATCCTGGTGGTTACAATGCCCAGAGTGGCCGAGACCTTCAAGACTGTCATTGACGTGATGACACATAGAACCAATTTCAAACTTGTCAACTTGTTGTATGCAGAAACTACGATTCTTACCCATGAGGATCTGAACACCAGTATTGATGAGCTGGATACCTGATGGAGTGGCCACCTTGTGTCATATGATACCTTAACATGCAGAGCGAAACCATCAAGCAACAGCCAACTCTCCTACTGTGCATGGAGTTTTGGGATTGTTGTTGAGTCCTATCAGTACAAGACTACGAACAGCGGGGGCTGGCAAATTGTGTTTAATGCGACAACTAGATTGAAACTTCACATCACAGATACAACGGTATCCCATTCACTCTATGACTGGTGTTATCAGACAATGTGGCTTTGTCCAGGTCTGCCTGACGATCCAGAGGATGATACTGTGATAGAATAGCACTATGCACAAGTATTGTATTGCGCAGTGAAGAGATTGATGCATGCTTTCTGGTCCGAAGACGAAGACGCTCAGCACGATGTCGTGTACCAGATGATGCAGATTGCAAAGTTTGAACAATAAGGAAGTGGTCGGAATCGGTACTAGCCAATGGAATACAACTTTTTTGGATACTGAAGAAGATTGCATACGTCATTAATCTTGAGTGGAGTGAAGACTCCCAAGCAAAACTGAAGACTCTTGTGGACAAATACGCATGATGGGGTGCTTCAGGAGCATGGAGAGTTCATTGATGGTGGGTAGCGTGTTTCTTGTTAGTGTTGGGAGACACAGAGGATTGAAATGACGTCTCTTGATAATGGTCTGATGAATGTGCACTCAATACTTGCCTGGATTCTCCAATTTCCCAACGGCGACGAGAGACATTTCTGTGAATGCTTGTCAACAAACCTGCGAAGTATCCAGAACCTGACCGCGACGACAAATCAACCGTGGTGCTCCTTCCGAATCAAGACAGAAATGAAAATGCACTCCCTGGCACACCACCTCCAGAAATGGCGGTGCTAGTGTGTCTTCTCGCTGGCGAAGTTTGTCATATGATGAGGTGGCTAACCAAGCATTTTATGGATTGTTTGGATATAATCCACATGTATGCAGAAATGGGCAATGATGAATGTACAGAAATGCAACTTGAATTCCAGGATTCACGAAATCCCTCATTATTCTTAAGTACACCCAAAGTGGCCAGGACAGGCCTAAATCTTACAGCAGCATACGATGCAGTAAAAGCTTGGAAGTTCAGGTTATTGAATGAGCAGTGGCTGGCATTTGCACAAGTTGTCCGGCTGGGGCGAAACAGTGTACCACACACATGGTTACTGGATACGGGTCCTGGTGGCTATGATAACCATGCAATTGATCTCCACCAACACTCTGCAGTGCTGCAAATGAGAGTCCAACACGGCTTGATGAGTGGACCGAACATCTTGACGAAGATTACTCACCGGATGCTGAAGTCTCCTGAGGACCATACAAAGCTGCTGACAGAGAATGAAGACATATTGTAGTCTGATGCACCATTATCTTAGATTGTGAGGACAATTCATCAAGGTACACCCCTTTAGACAGTCAACCAACATAATCCTAACTGATACAAATAGTCAAAAAGGTCATTTGTAAGGCACACTATACTGCAGAGATACATCCTTTCTCTCTGTGATTTTGAGGTCAATCAAAGATCTGATGTTGGAATTGTTAGAGGGGGATTTCATTGGCGTTCTTGATTATTAGTAATGATGAATATGAGATGAAGTAAATTGATAAGCCACAATACATGTTCCCGGCTGGCCTATCTCACGATATATGGCATAAGTTGATTATCGAGCATGATGCTGCAAAGGGCTTCAAATGCTCTGTCAGTTGGAAATTTGTGGTGCACCAGGAGCCTGAGGCCACGTACACATTACAAAGTCAAAGCAATGAAAAAAGCAACATTGAACCACTTTCAGGTACACTGGGGAATCTTCGGGATCTGTCATGAGTCTCGTGACCAAAGATCAAACCCTGTACATTTGGCAATACCATTTGGTAGTAGCGTCATGCGAGGCGATATTGAGTAGCTGTGTCAGATTATGAGACACCGGTTCACGGATTCGTAGCAATGCCACAGCATTTACTGTCGTATGATTGAAATTCAGGTGCACCGGCGAATCCTCAGCATATGTCTTGAGTCGCGTTATGACAGCTCCAGCACAGCACATTTGCCAATCCCATCTGGCACTGAGAAACTCTTGGCAATATTGAGTACTTCGGGCAGAATATGAAACATGGCTCACCAATCTGTGGCAGAGCCGCAGCTTTTACTGGCATATTATCGAAATTCAGGTGTAATGGAAAATGCTCAGCGTACATCTTGAGTCACGTTATGACAGCTCCAGCACAGCACATTTGCCAATCCCGTATGGTACTGAGACACTCTAGGCGATATTGAGTACTCCGGTTAGAATATGAGACACGGCTCGCTATGTGGTGGCAAAGCCACACCGTTTTCAGGCATATGATCAACGTTCAGGGGCACTGGAAAGACTTGAGATCATATCCATATGCCCCATTGATCACCACATATTTCCCAATCCCAGTGTCAATACAGTCAGTCTGGGCAATATTGAGTACATTTGTCAGAATCTGGGACACAGGCTCACGTATTGGTGGTAAAGCCACGACTTTTGCTTGCCTATGATCGAAGTTCTGGTGCACCGGAGAATCCTAGACATATTGTTATGACAGATCCAGCACAGCATATTTACCCATCCCATTTAGCAATAAAGTCAGCCTAGGCAATATTGAGTACTTCTGTCGGAATATGAGACATGGCTCAGGTATTCATGGCTTAGCTGTGGCTATTGCTACCAGGTATTTCCTGGCCTATGAATGAAGTTCTGGCACAACTGAGATCTGCAATCCAGTTGAGAATGAGGTTCTTGGATTTGTATGAAGACAACTTTGGCAAGGTGTGACTCAATATGGATGTATGGTTCCGGATAAGGCACACCTGGTGTGCGACATATACACCACCGAAGTGCATGTATCCCAGTCTGTAGTGCAGTGTATATTGAATTATCCTTCATTCTCATGATGTTTTCTTCGAGTTTGAATCAGCGGACACAGTGCACACAGATTGTCATCTATCAAGACACCTCATAGTTAGGTGCAGGGGGCTCATCCGTGTCGGCCTGCGCTACTATATCCTGCCAGGCCTGATTGTGATAGTGAATGCCGCCGCTCAAATGCCTTGAACTGTCAGCTCTTTGTCAACTTGTTTTTTGGAGGAAGGTCGCCCTGTACAACTAAACTATAAATGCACAGACCTGGCCAATCAGTAACCCCACTTAACTCAATATTGACTAAGTAATCAGCCTGGACTTATGCTTTGAAATCCTAAAATAGCTTCTGCATGTTTGGGCTCTGTCAAAACAGCTGGAGCTTCAGAGTGAGAATCTCAAAAGGCAGATTCTGTTCAGCGACTCTACAAGATAGCCGGCGACTCCTGCTCCCCCATTTGGCGCACCTACTCAAAGAGGTCTAAGTTCTCAATGCTTTGAATCCTGACATAACTCGATTCTGACTAACTTGTATGTTTGGGCTATTAAACTCGCATCTGAATGTTGATTATTTTCACCGATGTTCATCAACAGTGATGTTCGAAGACAGAAAAACTTGAAAGCTCATATTAACACCCCACAGCTTCGGAGACTGCAATTAACCGTCAGAGTAAGGCAAGCTTGCAATCTCCAGGCATTGAATACAAGCATGACCATTTAAACTTTGGTGCACCTCAAGTTCCAGAATCGTATGCATTCAATCATAGGTCCTCTGCGCTCTGTGAGATGAAGTCTCACTATGCATTCATACCATTGTAGCATATAGCTTTCTTACCGCAACATGAATTGAAGTCAACATTGTAGCGGTGAGACTCACAATGAATATGTGATTTAATGGTGTGCAACATACTAGATAGTAGGCACAAAATCAAAATGTGAGTGAGTATTCATGACCCATTTGTTAGAAATCTTGGCATCGCCAAGTGCTTGAATCAATATGATTACCCCTGAATCGTCTATGCTAACTTACCATTCTTTCTCTGCGCCTGTATTTCTCCTTTCTATACCAAATTCTCTCTCTCCTCCATTAACTGCAATATTGTTGTGAAGGATATTCTGCAGACACCGCCCAGATGATCACATGATAGGTAAGATTTGCTTATGATATTGCATTATCTACCACTAACCTAGCTGAAGAATACTTATAAAATGGAATATCTTGAAAATAGGTGTATCCTTCCGGCGGATATACCACATACGGAGATTAATATTTATCCTTGATGGATAACACACTCAGTGTGAACCATTGCCACTCAGCTGTCACTCTCAAGTTCGCAAATCTTGCGAGTTCTGCAGATTGTAAATGCTGCACCAATTCTATATCATGTGGTCACCTCAAATGCTCAAACATTCACACATAATTACTACGTTTAGAGAGTCATATACTGGTTCACATGTTTTGATTCAGGTTCTCAGTGCTCCATTTGGCCAGCATCAAGTGTTATAGAATGTTGCGAGTTTTGTTCCGGTGCATCTTGTTCTATGTGCATTGGCTTTAGCCAACCTCTAATTCCTGCATCTATACAGAGTGCTGATAGGAGTTGCTAACATTCGGCATTAGGAATCCATCTTTTCTGGCACACCTGGCAAGGAATCCATCTATTCCAGCCCACCTGACAACATTCTATGTCGCAACTCTGGACTGCCATCCTCAATATAAAAATGAACCCCAGAAGTCAACTCTCCAGAAGCCTTCAATGCGCGCATCGAATTACATCCTCCTCGACCATGTTCAACTTCTTGCTCCATTTTTCCAGATCTTCTATTGCCCATAATCTTATATTTGCTGCTTATACATTCTTTCCCATATTCCCCAACTTTGTATCTTCATTACCACAAATGGAACCTACGCCCAGACAGGTGAGAAATCACTATGCACAGAAGAATCAAGAAGCACACCTTGAGAGAGCACTTGCATTCAAGAAAGCAGCCAATCTTCATTGTCCATCAAATGTTTCCCTTCCAATTATCTTCCTTTGTACAGTGTGTTACGGATGACTAAAGTCCCCGATTTCATCAATAAAGCAGGATGACTATACCGATCTGCAGCTTAGTGAGGACAAAAGTGAAGACCCCAGAGAGTCCACCAGATCGTCTGACATCCAAGAAGAGGATTTTGATCAGCATCAGGTGGTCCTGCTTCTAGGCCAGGTACGCCAGGTCAAGTCGCTACTAACTACAAGTGTTCCACCGCCAAAAAAACGGAGCCATGCCGATCCTGTCATTGCACGACCTCTGCTTCCACATTCATGAAATTCAGCTGGGGAAATGCCACTACCACTGCTGAAACACCTAAAGTCAGCCCTCTGGAACAAATTATCCAAGTCTGACCATGCAGCTTCCACCCAGGCGCTGCCACTCCACATGTCTAGTGGAGACCAGGATGTTCCACAATCCAAGGCTAGTGCAGATCACAATGTTCGCCAACACCAATAGGCTACTTTTATTCAATATGCTCTCCTTTTTGATAAAAACAAAACTTAGAGGTAGCGAAAAGGTTCATGGAGGCAATGGTATTCACAAAGAGTCCTTGGCCAATAATATCCAATGACAAGTACTCGATATGAAGTAGCTTGGATACTAGCCATTGAAGCTCAGGATAGTCAGCGGGCATTAGCAGATTCTCCTGTAGGTATGCCATCTGCATGTCAATTGCCTGGCAGTCCATCTCTCAAAATAGATCTGCAAACACAAGATGCTGTCAGTCTTGGATTCTGTTTAATGCTCCTTTATCAGATTTCGGATATTGACTACACTCCCAAGTAGCCATAGTTAAAGCTGAAGATAAGAACCATTCTAGGATGGTTGGCAGATTGGGCACGTTGAACTGTGGTCTGTAGTTACCAGTTGGATTTGCACTGTAATACTGAGCTTCGGATCCAGGTTAAGGAGCACCTGTTTGACGATGCATAGCTCTCCAAAGTCACTGATGATAAGATATAATGGTTCACCCGAATGGAAGTGCATGACCAACTTTACCACCAATTTCTCTTCACCGCTAAAAGCTTGGGGCGCCAGCCTATGACATCACAGTATTTCCAACCTCTCACTACGCAGAATTTAGCCCTAGCAGCTGCAGCTATTCATTGAGCACTGTCTGAATATGCCAGTGGAAAGAAGGCCACAGTAATGTTTTCTCAAGATGAATATCAAGGAATATTTTGCCCATCCCCTGTGATAAAGTTTACTACGGAAGCCACTGCACTCATCAATTAGACACGAGTGGGGCGCCCGATACCCCCCTGCAGTGCAGCTGCACAAGGATTGGTGCTCCTCCATTCCCGTCGGCTCTCCTCAGCCTAGGTTGACCCTCTCCTATTTCATTCCGCAGTCAGTTCCCCCCTTTCTGTGCTCCTCAATTCCCATCAGTGTACCTTGGTCTGGATTGTTGCTCTTATATTGAATTCAGCAATCCTTATCCCACACAGACCCACCCTCCCCGCTTTTCGGTGCTCTTTGGCTCATATGGGCGCTTCGCAATTCTCTTTTGCGCTCCTCAGCCTAGATTTGGCGCTCTTTTTCATTCTGCGCTCCTTCAACACCTTCTGTGTACTCCTCTTTTCCACACAGCACTCCCCATCTGGCCCTTCTGTTATCCTGGTGGTTGCTCCCCGTTTTCATCCAAATAATCATTGCCTTTGAATTGCCCATTCAGATTTGCAGCTAGCTACCATCTCATTTCACCTTTGTTAGATATCACAAATCAAGCCAAACGACATTGGAATTCAGTTTCATCCACTCGCCAGGTATGAATAATCAGCAAATGCAACGAGCACCTCCAGCATCTTTGCGCCATTGATGAATTGTGTGTTCCTGCTTTTGGTGGCCCTGATGAGACGGAAGAAGTAGTGGAGGACATCGACACTATGTTTGATTGACATGATTCGATCACATAATCAGGATTTTGTTTCAGTGTACCGGCATTTATGATTGTATCACTCACCTTTTACTTTGGTTCCTCAACCTAGCGAGGCAAGAAATGCCATGTTGCAGCAAATGATAGCGAGTATGATTCAGGAGAGATAATGAAAAATAATCCATGCATCAGATTCGGTGGTGAGGGAAATCAATTACTCATGTACATCCAGAGAGTCTCAGATCATGCCTGCAGTCCACTGAATAAATGTACATAAGAACCCAGGCATCTATCAGAGTGTGCTTGTGATTCCCACCTTGTTTCGGCGACAATCCCATGAGGACCCAAAGGTCTCTCCGGCTCTCCACTGTGGTCCCGAACTTATCACAATCACTCCCATTGTACTCCTGGACCAGTCATCAGAGATCCCAGTTACTCCCACAGCCAGCCGGATTGCCCTCCTAGGGTCTGATACACTCCTGAAATTGATGCTTCTAAGTTTACACTCCACATCCTCTCAGATACTCCTGGAGGCTCCCAGTGACTAAAATACATTTTGCTGATGGTGGAGATGCACTTGGAGGTCATGATTGTGGAAACTTGCAGGCCACGGACAAGCAAGTCTGGAGATGCACTTAGAGGACACGATTGAGCGAGGTTGAGCATACACTTGGAGGCCATGATCAAGCTAGTTTGGAGATACACTTGGAGGCCATAATTGAGCTAAATTGGGGGAGTACTTGAAGGCGATCGATGGATGGCGCGCAAGGTGTTGAGACTCTGTTCGTCAGATAGTGAACTCGCAACCATGGGAATGCACCACCGTGACTTTACATTTGAGCTCTCATGGAGAGCTGGCTGATGGTGGTTGATCATGTATGGAGGCAGGCAGGAAGCTGAAGCGACATTCAGGAATCAACTCATCATTCTGAGAATGAAGGGAAGACAAACAATCTTGGGTGGATGCTGTACTCGGCGTATGCTGTACTTGGTGTATGCTGTACTTGGTGTACGCTGTACTTGGTGTATGCTGTACTCGGTGTTAACTCATGATCATGGCATGGAGAGATAGAGAGGGATGACTTAACATTGAGTTCTGCGATGATGGTAGAGTTGTGGAAGAGACAGACATCAATGTGGGAAGAAGATGAGAATGATATGGATTATATGAGCGGATAGAAGACATGAGTAGTACCACTTGCCTGATTGGGTTTAGAAGACCTCGTATCAGTGGTGTTATGCCCCAGATCGGGACTCATACCTGCCATATTGAAAATGGTGCATTGACTCGCACACGAAATTCCCCACAGTCCCAGTTTCTCATGTGGATATCCTCCATCTCCTCTTATCTCTCTCTTTGTCATTCTCAACTCTACCATCATCTAAGAACACAAAGTTGAGTCATCCTTCTCTATCTCTGCATGCCATTGGGATGAGTTACAACTGAGTAAAGCATACACCGAGTACTGCATCATTCCATGATCGATTGTCATCCACTCCCAGCCAGTCTCTCCGCTCTCAGCAGACCTTGGTGTTCTCAATTTTCTACATTCCCGCAATCATGAGTTAACCACTGAATAGATTCTCAGCTTCCATCGGACATACCTCCCAATGTACTACCTCCAGATTGGCCCCCTCCAGATTTCTTGCGTCCAGATTCACTGCCTGCAGATTGACCGCCATCAGATCAATCGCCTCCAGATCACCCACGGCCAAGTACTCCTCCAATCTTGATAGATCATGGCCTCCAGGTGTATCTCTGAACATGCTCAACAAGTGCTTCCAAGTGTATCTCTGAGTTCACTTGATCCCGACCTCCAAGTGCATCTCCAATCTCTCTCGTTTGTGGCCTCCAAGTTCATCTCTGAGGTAACTCTATTTCAGTCCCTAAATGCATCTCCAAACACACTCGATCATGGCCTCCATGTACATCCTCAAGTAGCGACGGCAGGTGTACAGAGATACAGGGGTATCAGAGATGGAATGAGTGATGGGGAGTATATATTTGGCAGACCCCAGAGTAGATAGACATCATCTCATTTCCATCTCATCTTATCATACAATGAAAATACAGATGCAATCTTTCCCAACTTTCAGTCTCACCTGCTCAGTCCGAGGTTTATGGGATCTTCAATTCCGGGTGGTATCATATCTTCTCACCCAATCCGCAGGCTCTTGCAACCAGAACAGCTCTTTCTCATGTATTCTGTTTGGATATCACGAGAGGATGCAGCAGAGTGTTGATGGTGGGCTCTCTGGCTTCTGGCTGCATCATTTCACCACAACGGCCTCCAAGTGGTGCATCACCAAGTTGTCAATGGGAATGTCCTGGTGCTCATTGAATTATGCTCGACTACCATCTGCGGCCAGATTGACCAAATGAATATATATAGAGAGACATAAATGATGCATGCCATATTATGATGTAGGGAATCATGTGACTATAGCAAAGATTATAATATGACAAAATGCCGTGTGGTTATGTAAGAATCACTGCTGCGCGACTACGCCACCAAGACTGCGGCACCACTGCGCAGAGGACTCAGGAGCTCCAACATGTGACTTTCCTATAAGTCAAATCTCGTAGCATCTTGGATGCACCTCCATAACCTCAGGTGCTTTCAGGAGCACCTGAGATTACTCATGCAGTGTCTGAGAGCACTTTGTTTACCTCCAGGGGGGTCTGGGAGCATCTAGGAGTACTTAGAAGGACTGGTGAGGTTGCCCGCAGCGTCTGGGAGGATTCCATGTTGCTTCCAGACCGTTTTACATTTTGCTGATGAAGTTGACAAATAGCCTAAGCTGCCATTGAAATCAGTTAAAGATTTATTGAACTAGCTGCTTAAATACCTGAAAGCAAGAAATGGCAAACATCAGTTTGAGAATTCAATAACATTTCTTTCATTCTATCTGGGCTTGTAGAGCTTCTCTAAACCTTTCAATGCATTGAAATATGACACCTTGTGGGGAAAGGTAATCTGCAGAATAATCAGATGACTGGCGGTGAACTGTCTCCAATTTGGGTCTACCCCAATAATCACAGGAATAGGACAGCAGAAACAGTCTCTGGTGAAATGGTAATGGTACAAGAGTGAGTATTGTGTGAATTCTCTTGGCATGTTAGCCAACAAAATCTCTTGGATTTATCCCTTCATTTACTAGGCAATATAGTCAAGCAGAATCAATACAGGATTGTTCATTTGAAGGACAAAAAATGCAGAGATTTCCAAAGACCAAAGGGGATAAATATTTGATAATGAAGTTGACTTAGAAACAGAGATAAATAATGTTTAAAAGTCCTTCTGTAATAGACATCCATATATATAAGGCTGAAAAGGTTTTTATAATACAATGTTGACTAATTCAGCTTGATCTTGACAGACTCTGAGAAGTAGCAATCTAATAGTAAGATGTTTGTTGACAGATGGCACAACAGTAATTGGATTACAATGTCAATTAGCTGACAATGGTGAAATGTGACCTATTTAATATATCATTTCAACATCTCCACAAATATATATTGTGGGAGGTTGGAATTGATACAACTACCACCAGAACCACATTCACTAACAAACTCATACAAATGTATAACTCAAAGATAGCAAAATACTACTTGGCATCGAATATGATGTTCAGAAGATATACAGAATTTCAGTTCACGTTATCTTTCTCTGAGACTATCACCATCACCTGGAATATTTTTGATACAGTGAATGCCACTCACTGGTCATCCAAAGAGTGAGATTGATAAAATCAATGCAAATGACCACAGGGGGTTTAAAAAAGAATTATCTGTATTTATAATTGGGTTTCAAGATTGTGTGAAGGCCTGTAGCATTCAGACACTCTGGAATACAATGACATAGTTCAAGACCTATTCCAATCAACCATTGATACATCTGGTGACTGAAAGATCTTGGCAAAATATGTAAAGAATTTCTGGTGACAACATCAGCAAAATTTAAATCGGTCCGGAAGCAATACGGAAACCTCCCAACTACTCTGGTCGACCTCACCAGTGCTTCCTAATACTTGAACAGGTGTATGCCAGTGAATAGCCTCATATGAAGGCATATCAGTTGATACGGTTGCAAATGTGGATGTCAATATTGTAGAGTAGTACTAAGGTAGACTAAGGTAATTAAGGTAAGATTATCGCTAGAGATCTAAGGCTCATGGGGAGCCAGGTATATGATGCGCATGTTACCCGGCCCCGGACACGTCACATGCAGCCATGCCTTTACATCATCCCCTCTTTAGCTGTAGACCTCCTGGGCTGAATAAACCTGGACAAGCGTAGGAAAGGCAACAATGAATCAACCGTTCAACATACGCGAACGTACCAACCCATATGTCCCACAACCAATTAGTACCATATGGTAGCCATTCAGTGGATCCAGTGCACGGGGAAACTCCACCTCCACTTGACTTATCTCCAGAGGTGGTAAAAACCCTTTCCGACGCCATTTGTGCTGGGCCAGCATCCAATGAAGTAAAGAAGTAAAGAGAAGAGACAAAAGGAACATCCAAAGTGACACGGTCCTCCATATCTCAACATGTGGAATGTCCGGCGTCAGACAATCCAATCTCGCACTCGTGACTTGTACCAAGTGTCGGTCATTGTCGGAATTGGACTCAGTAATCTCGGTGAAATCCCCAATCATAGTACGAGCCTCCTCTTGACTCAGCGACATCGATGGTGACTTCGGCTCCTTGCTCATCATCGCCATCGCCATCACCATTGCCACTGGCCATTGCATCGGTATAACTAACTTGAAAGCATTCCAGTTGCCGGTCACACTCACTAAACTTCAAATCGCGCTCGCACATAAGCTCTTCCAATTCCGCGTGAACTCTGTAGGCCCTGCCCATCAGTGATCATTATCGCCCATCAGTGATCATTATCACCCATCAGTGATCATTATCGCCCATCAGTGATCATTATCGCCCATCAGTGATCATTATCGCCCATCAGTGATCATTGTTGCAGCATTGGAGACTGCTTCAGTAGTCATTCTCGCTCAGTCTGCACGGATGAAGCAGGATTGATTTCTCAGGGTGGATTGTAACTTCTGATCTCGGTATTATAGCTGTCGGTGATAGTCAAGCATATGTGACCTTGTATCTATCTCGTAAGCTTCTCATGATGTGGACATTCATACCACATATAGTCAGGCGGGTTTCCGCTCTCCCGAGCCCATGTGCATAGCTCAGTCGGCCAGTCATGATGTATCTTAGATCATCCTGTGCAGCCGGTGGCTCTGATGCGGTGCCTGTCAGTAGTTATATTCATACTTCTTCAGCATTGGCCAAGCAGGCTTATAGGCCTGCAATATAGTCGTTCGGCATTCATTTCGGTAAGTCATTTGGTAAACATCGCAGTCGGTGCCATTGGTCAATAGGGCTCCCAATAATCCTATGTTCCTGCGCCCTCCATTCAATGGAATCCAGTATTCATCTTTTGTAGTTGTCTCCACAGTCTCTCGATTCCATTTGGTGAGTGTCTCTCACAATGCCGTTCAGTGACTGTTGCAATGCCTTTCGGTGACCCTCATGATGCTGTTTGGTTGACAATTTGGTACATTCGGAAATGATTTTCGGTCTCATTTACAACTGCTTCTGTTGATATAAAGCAGTTGTACTGTATGTCTTTCACAACTGCTTCGCTAGCCATTTTTGCTCTAATTTGGCACGAATCAAGCGAACTTGATCTTCTCATCATGTCTCCGGTGCTATGGCAGTTGCACTGATCATCCTCCAAGTCGGTGCACTTGTGGGTACACTTGACATCCGCCCTGCGCTCAGTGTGCTCATAATCCCGAATGACTGTTTTTGCTCACCAGCTTTCCTCCGGGTATGCTTTCTGGTTCTTCTCCAGGTGTGCTACCTGTCACATGTCTGGGTATCAACATCGTCGTTTTCTGAGCTCACTTGTCGTTTCATCTCCAGAATCACTGCTTGACTCTTCTCCACATACGCTTGTTGACTCTCTGAGTGATCTCTTCCAAGGAATGTTGATCGACTAATCTCCAGCTGCGATTCTCTGCCAGTATGTGCGCTCCAAGGTGCGTCCTCCCAGCACTTCCGGTACATTAATTGCATGCGGTAGGGGTCATTTCTAAGTCTGGTACAGTCATTCTCCTTGTGTACCTTGTAGCTCAGCCAACGACTAATCCATTACCGCTTCTTCAGGTACCATAATGAATGGCTGGATATGATTCAGAAGTCGGTTTCCAGTAGCAGCTATGAATCTCGAGAGTCTTCTCGATTCATCTGCAGGTGTGTTTGCCATCACTTCCCTGCGTGCGATTTCGCCGCTCTCAGAGTACAATTGTTGCTTCTTCTCCATGTGCACTTGCCCCTGCCAGCCTTCCATTTTTAAAAATGAGTTTCACAGGGCTTTATTTCTGCACTTCCAGTACGGTAAATGTTTGTGGTAGGGGTTGTTGCGATTCCAGCAGTGTCATACCCCTCCGTAGGGATCGTGGCTCCGCCACAGGCAAATCTGGTACGGCATGTGCGGTATCGACATTGAACGTGCGGGGGTCGGAATCTGATTCGGGATCTTATTCAGCATCGGAACTCGGGTATGTAGGTGCTTCATTCGGTATCTCTGAATTGTGCTCTGAATAGTGCTCTGGGGAGTGCTCAGCATCGTACACAGTAGAGCCCTGCAGCCGGAACCCCGTATGTTGGCAAATCTTTGCTCGATTGTAACTTCATACCATAATATATGAAAGAAAATTGATTGTCATCCAACTCCCGTGATCCATCTCCTGTCGTTCACCTCCGGTCATCCATCCATAGCCGGCGCGATCCAAATCGTGCCACGATGCATCTCTGGACAGGATCCATCTTTTGTGATTTATCTCCGGCCAGAATCCCTCGCTGGCCGTGTTCCATCTGCGGCCGCAATTCATTTCGGGCCACGATCCATCTTCGGCTGTACTCACGTGGGTTCAGGGCATTCGTTTCCACCCTGTGCGTAATCGCACTCATACATGAGCAAAATGTAAATCGGTCCGGAGGCCACCCGAAAACCTCCCAGACACTCCGGTTGACCTCACCAGTGCTTCTCAGTACTTCCAACTGCTCCCAGGCCCCCCTGGAGCTAAGCAAAGTGCTCTCAGACTGTGCAAGAGCATTCTCAGGAGCTCCTGAGGGCTCCTGCATTTATGGAGTTGAATTCAGGATGCTACGAGATTTGACTTATACGATTTTCAAATTTTGGATTAGCTGAGACCTCTGCGCGGGTCTGCGGGAGACTACGAGAGCAGGTCAGACCACTGCGCTGCTCTGCGGGAAACTTGATGCCGTATTCTCACACCAGCGGTTCTTAGAGTTCCATAACCGCAAGGCAGTTCGTCTATCTTATTCGTCTTTGTTACAGTCACAAGATTCGCTACATCATAATATGGCCTGCATTATTCAAATCTCTCTATATATATACATATGGTCAATCTGGCCGCAGATGGTAGTCGAGCATAATCGGAGGAGCTCCTGGAGACCCCCATTGAGAAAACTTAGAGATGCACCATTTGGAGGCCATTGTGGTGAAACAACAAAGCAAGAAGGGAGAGAGTCCACAATCAACGCTCCGCTGCACCTCTCGCGACATCCACGCAGACATTGCCAGAAAGAGCGGTTCTGGCTCTAGCACTGTAGGAAGTTGGTGAAAAGATATTATATGACCGGGCTGTGAGGATCCACGCAATTGCGTGGATCCAAGATATCCCACAAGAGTTGGGAAAGATAGACCATGTATTTTGTTGTATGATAAGATGAGATGAACATGAGATGATGTCTATGTACACAAGTGTCACCCTAGTATAGACTCCACATCGCTCAGTTCACCTCCGTTACCATTGTGTCTCCGTACTCCCGCCATGGTTCCCTCACGATGTATTTACAGGCCGTGATCAATCAAGTTTATAGATGCACTTGGATACCAAGAAGAAGTGAACTCAGAGATGTGCTTGGAGGCCGAGATGGAGTGAACTCAGAGATGCATTCGGATTCTGTGATCAGCAGTTTGCAGATTCACTCGGAGGCCGTGATCAAGAGTGTGGAGATGCACTTGGAGGCAGTGATCGAGCGAGTTTGGACATGCACTTGGAGGCTGAGATTGAGTGAACTCAGAGATGCACTTGGAGGCCATGATTGAGTGTGTTGCGGGAAACACTTGGAGGACTTGATTGATCAAGATTGGAGGAGTACTTGGAGGCGGTCGATCTAGAGGCGGCAGATTGGGAGGGAGGCGCAATGGGAGCTGAGACTCTATTCATTGGTTAACTCGTAATTGTGGGAATGTTGAGTGTTGATTACAACATCGGCCGAGAGATGAGAGACTGGCAGCGAGCGGGAGACAGATGCAGTACTCAGTGTATATTGTACTCGGTGTATGCTGTACTCAGTGTTAACTCATGATCATGGAATGGAGAGATAGAGTGGGATGACTTAACTTCGTGTGTAGAGTTGAGGACAAGAAAGAGACAGATGAGAGGAGATGGGGGAAATCATTATGAGAAATTGGGACGAGAGAGAATCTGGTGTGTGAGTCAATTTACCATCCCTGATACAGATGGTACAAGTGCCAAACCGGCGGGTCATAACACCAGCATGAGGTCTTCTAAACCCAATCAGGCAAGTTGTACTCCTGATTCCACACATCCGCTTGTATCCTACATAGTGGTCTCGACTTCATCTCCAATCTCTCTCTATCTCCTCTACTCCTCTACGATCATCGCAGAACACAAAGTCAAGTCACCCCTCTTGATCTCTCCATTCTGTGATCATGAGTTAACACTGGGTACAGCATTACACCGAGTGCAGCATGCACCAAGCGCAGCATATACCTTGTATAGCATACACCAAGGGAATCATGAACCGCATACAGCATACAATTAAGATTGTCTGTGGTCCCTTCATTCTCACAATTGCCAGTTGATCCATGAATGTTGCTTCAGCTTCTGGCGTGCTTCCCTACAGATCGACCGCCAATAGCCAGCTCTCCATTAGAGCTTCAATTGTAAAGTCACCTCATCACATTACCACAGTTTCGAGTCAACTAACCAATTAATAGAGTCTCAGGACCCAGCACTCCTCCCATCGACCGCCTCCAGATCGACCACCTCCACCATGTCCCTAAACTCGCGGGGTTGTAGCCTGCAAGTGCATCTCCGAACTCGCTCGATCACAGCCTTGGTGTGCATCTCGAAAGTAACTCGACCATGGCCTCCACGTCCATCTCCACACTAGTTCAATCACGGCCTCCCAGTGCTCCTTCCAACTTGCTCAATCACGGCCTCAAGATCTATCCCTGAGTCCACTCGATCTCAGCCTCCAAGTGGAGTTCCAAAGTCGCTCAATCACAGCCACGGAGTGTATCTCTGAGTTCACTTGATTGCCATTTTCAGGTGCACCTCAAATTGCTCTCAAGCACTGCCTGCAGCCAGTCCAGATATACCATGTGTAGACGGGTAGCTATATACATACATAGTTACATAGATGGGAATACAAACTGAATACAAGAGTTTTAAAAATCGTTGAACGATAAGTAGTAGCTATGATTTCCAGGTGCACCAGCAGTGTTCCCAAAGATGATGTTGTTCCTAGACTACTCTACAGTGATTTGACGTGCTCTCAGTGACCAAAATTCAGTTTGTTGATGTATGGGCTGCATTCCGTGACTGCTCCTGTAGCTCTGTAACCCCTCTAAAGGTCATATATACTAACCTCCATAATGTCCGCCATCCATTGACTCATCATCGCAGTCCCATAATCCGGTGATATATTGTGCATCTTAAGAAAATAACCACTCATTCATCCATCCATATGGCATGGGATCTTTAAGTCCAAATCCAAATCCATGATCCGGCTTCTAGAGCACATGATCTTATTACATATAATGATAGGAATACCACTCAACTCAACTCCGAGAAGTTGTATATCTGCCCATATGGCAAATTGTAGCCGGGCTCCAAATCAATTGCAATTCACTGGAGTGGTGGGAGTGTCTCCGCCTTAACATTACTGAACCTCCACGAAATCTCCGTTTATTGCTGGACAGGTCATCCATTATCTGTAGGCACCATCTTTGTTGTGGTGCGGGCGCCATCTGCAAAGTTTAATTCTCAATTCGTCAATTTTGTGGAGCGGTTGGGACAAATATCGAGGAGTCCGGATTCAAAATGGTTCGCGAATGGAAGAGCCAAGCCCTGATGTCCTCTACTCACTTCGTGTCCCGGTGTGCCGCTAGCCGTCATTCATGGTCCTTATTGTTGGTACACTCTGCTGCCGCAACTGCCGCCACTGCTCTCTGCTCGCACGTCCAGTTCCTGGTGCCTATCTCATCACTAGAGATGCTTACCACAGTCACGGCCAGCTGCCCTATACGAACTCCCACTCTTAGGAAGCACGTCCAAACAACCACCTCACTGGCCAGTAGATCGTGAAAGGAAATGGCTTGAAGTATTAGAATATCCGCAACACCACCGCCTCCTTCCGAACCCACCTCCACCCTAACCGTGATCCAGCTACATCCCGGGGGTATACCTGATGGCCTTCCTGGTCTACTGCCACCTCTTCCGCTCACCCTGGGGTTGCAGAGCCAAAGTCGAATCCTTTGCAAGTCAACGCTATTTCTCCTGCTCCCAGTGTCTCCACCGTGGCTGCCACCATGTGTACGAATCCGCTCTCTCAGAAAATCATTTACTTGTCACACCCAATTGGGACTGTCTGACAACGATATAACGTCCATTCCCACGTGGGGATAGGACACATCAAATGAACCTCTTTGCGCTTTAAATACATGTGGATTCTGGTCTCCTGAGAGTGCTCAGATGGTCCATCCTCCAGTCGCCCCGTGGATCTGCAGATTCGCGGCTACCAAATAACATCTCCACCATATTCCTAGAAACCCTCCTGAGATGCCATTGTATGGGCACATATCGGTATTTGCACGTTGGTGAATGACCAGCTTTCATCGCCTCAAATGCCCAAGTCGACTAGAGTCGACGCAGATGGCTCTCTCTTTTCACCACAATCCGATTTGGCTTCCCAGTCAGGAGACAAAGGTGATAATTGACAATAGTAATCGCGGATTGTATCTGCTAGCCACTTTCAACCATTCGGGGGTAATCGTAATTCCCATTCGGAACTGCCACACGATCTGCAATTGCTGCTCCACTAGCTTGAGCTCCGTCTGTCGAAAGACCTATGATAACCGCAATCATATCAGTAATCATAGTTGATTCAACGACTCAACGACGCCATCCAGTGTTGTAGAAGCTAATCGTGATTGCGACTGTCATCAGCGATGTGGATCAATATAAATCCTGCATATTTCATAAATGTGCCCTGATCCTCCATAGGTGCACTTCGCCCAAGGAATGTGCCACATTTTGCTCTTCACAGGTTCGCTAGGCTCAGAGGAATATAATCGTATGTGCACTGGGGTGTTCAATTGTGGCCTGTGTCGTCTCGATAGTTTGCATGTGATTGCGCTTGTCGGACAAGAATTGAAGAAATCTCGGCAGAAGGGCCAGGTTTGGCATTGCCAGTGACGCAACTCTCGTGGATGTATGGAAGCTGGAATCATCCCTGTCATCATCAGTTAGCTCAATCGGACTGTAACCTATCAAATCACATTGATCCGGCGATGGATAGAGTACGAGTTCTCATATGATGGATTTGTTGCAATTGACTGCGACTGACTTGGTCGCTGACAAGTCTCTGTGCTGCTTGGCCTCTGGAATCAACTTGGAATTGTCTCTGCAACCATTATCCTTGATTGGGTGTACTCATCAAGCCTCATTGCTTCCGCAATCTGTCGCTGTCAATTCCAGACCATTTCTCCTCTTTCCATGTTGCAACCTGTCTCTGGCCAATTGTCCTCTGGAATCCACACGAAATTGTCTCTGTTACTGTTGACCTCAATTCAATAGACAATTCAAGACACTTGGCAGATGCAATCAGTGATGCCTAATCTGTATGATATATTGTGCTACGTTTGGATGTCGTGACGGGTCGGAAAGGGTTGATTCATGAAACGCAGTATGCGGAATATAACAGATATTCAAGAGTGATACGAGTTTAAAGGCATACGCCCGTGTATGGCCTCGTATGAAGGTATATCAGTAAATACGATAGCAAACCTGGATATCAATATTGTAGAATAGTATAAAAGTAAGGTAAGGTAGATGGAGGTGAGACCATCGCTAGAGATCAGAGGCTCGTGGCGAGCCGATGATATAAAGCTGCTGTTATCTGGCCTTGGACACGTAACGTGCAGTCATGCCGTTACAATACTGGCGGATGCTCCCAGGCCCTCCTGGAGCTAAGTGTAGTGCTCTCAGTCTCTGCAAGAGCATTTTCAGGTGATTTTGAAAGCACCTGCAGTTATGGAGGTGCATTCAGGATGCTCCAATATTTGGCTTATTGGATAGCAAACTTTTGGAGTATCTGTGACCCTGCGCTAGATTTAGCAATGGGTCCGGGTAACCTGCCAGCGGTCCGGATTCTGACTGGGAAAACTGGTTGGTTTGGTTCCAGACCCACCCAAATACCCGACCGGCTGCTTGTTAGTGGTCCAAACACGGACCCATACCCATCAACCTGCAGGTTTCACCGGATTTGGCTAGACCAGTTGGGTCCAATCTCCGTCTCAGTATTTTGGGTTATTCTATTTGATGATCGCATTCAGATATCTTACGGTTAATCGTACAATATTAATGATGGTACGTCACTGTTCTGTTTGGATGTACTGGCCACCTTTCTAATTAAAAAATGGAGAGACATGCTCCCTTCCCCATCCTGGAAATGAACGTCAACATAGCATCAATGATTTTTAGTGTTGCATGTTGGGTAATCTGAGTGGCAATTGGTTGCAGATAGTCATAACCGAGGAATTGGCCTCCTTTAAAGGCTAAAGAGGAAGAGACACGCTCACTGCCCCATCTTGAAAATGAGCGTCAACTGAGCATCAATGATTTCAGGTCTCCCATCTTGTGTAATCTGAGTGGCACATGATCGCAGACCTCTATTAGGAAGGAATTGGCAGCCTCACTAGGCAGATCAGCAAGCGGAATTCCCGCGATGGCCTCCTGGACAGCAAGCACGTTCTTCATTTACCATCCGGCAACTAAGAGTTCAGGGGCATTTTAGCCTACAAAGATGCTCAAAACATTGCATATAGACAATGACTGAAGCATGGCACTTCAAGTACCCATCATGAAAGACCCAAAATCATTGACGCTCCGTCGATGCCCATTTTCATGATATGGCACGGAGTGTGCTGCTATCTCATTTCCCTACAGAGGCAGCCAAAACTCAGATTATAAATAATAACGACCAAATGGCTATTGAATTACGTGACATACAAGACCAACATTCATTGACACTCTGTTGACGCTCATTTCCAGAATAAAGCAGGGAGTGTATGGCTCTCTCTTTTGCCTGTAGAGCCAGCCAATACTTCATTTATGAATGGCCGCAACAAATCGCCACTCAGATTACCAATGATGCGAGACCAACAGTTGTTGCTGCTCTGTTGACAATCATTTTGCCATGGGCATATCCACAATATGGTATCATTTAATTTGGCACAGTATATCATTAATGGTGTTTTGGCAGCCTTTGTACCGTCTTCATGTACTTTCTCCTTCATCACTACATTGTTCTTTAAAAATACATATCTATATAACCTTTAAAATATACTTTCAAGTGTCTGCTAATTGTAGATAATAATATGCCAAAACATCCTTTTCCATTGCATCTATGCTTGTCTTCATAGTGAGGTCAACTCAATAGGCTGCTGTCATCTGCAAAATGGATGTCAGCTGCATTACCACGCAGCAGATAGTATATTAACCACAGCATGTACCTTCATCAGTCTTCAAATCTGGATGAAAATCTTGATTGTGCTTGTGATCCATGGCATATGTAGTGTTAGGAATGGTTCCGGACCGCCGCATCAGTACCGGGTCTGGGTCGGAACTGAAAAGTCGCCAAATACGTGGTCCGGGTTGTCACTGCACGTGAACTGTCAATTCGGCTACAGTTCAATGGACATCTCCCAACCCCTCAGAATTGGCCGGGTAGTTACTTGGTTGTCAAGCGGGTCCGTTTGTAGGTTTATATAATGCTCTTGCTTTTGCTGTTTGATAATGGTATTTGATCAAAATTAGTCAATTAACATCAAGAGATACCTTTGTGATCACTTTGCGTGTTGTGACATCGGTTATTTTGGAGTCAATGTTTTGTCTTTTGTATTCTGTATTTAGAAGTACTAAGGCAGTCAGTAGTATGGTTATGATCTCATATATCCGTGTGATGCCTTGATTACCCAACATACAAGAACAGACATCATTGAGGCTCTGTTGACACTCATTCTCAGGATGGGGCACGAAGCGTGCCGCTCTTGCTTTTGACACTAAAGGTGGCTAAAAACTTGTTTATGGATGTCTGCAACCAATCGCCACTTGCATAACCCTGAATGCAAAGCCAAAAATGATTGACGCTCGGTTGACGTGCATTTTCAGAATGGGGCAATGACTCTGTCGCATTCTTTTTCGCCTATAAATGCAGCCAAAACATCCATTATGCCTAATCACTACCAGATCACTTTGTAATTACCTGACTTAGAAGACTAAAAATCGTTAACGCTCCGTTGAAGCTCATTTTCAAGATGGGGTAACGAACATTGCACTCACTGTTTTGCCTGAAATGGCTGCCAATACATCGTATATGAATTACTATCACAAATCAACAGTTAGATAACCCAAGATGCAAAGTGAAATATTGTTGACGCTCGGTTGATGCTCATTTTCAGAATAGGGCAGTGACCGTGTCGCTTGCTGTTTTGCATATATAGGCAGCCAATACAATGGTTATGCTACACAGTGATTAAATCTCTTTACAATTACTTTGTTTACTAGACCAAGAATCATTCACGCTCTGTTGATGTTCATTTTCAACATGAGGTAGGGAGCATGTCGCAATAATGTTTCCCTAGAAAGGCAGCCAATACTTCGATTAGGTATAACCACGATGAAGACAATTTATAATCACCAGGCTTACTTGAGATAAGATGTGTGATGCTCTGTTGACGCTCATTTCGCCACCCACCTATCCACAATATTCAACTATCTGATTTGGCGTAGTCTATCATTCACATTGTCCTGGCAGCCTATGAACTGTTTTCAGGTACTTTCTCCTTGATCACTACATTGTTCTTTAATAATACATATAAATATATCCTTTAAAATATACTTTACAGTGTCCACTAATTGTAGATAATAATACATTCCAAAATCCCATTCCTTTCAATCAATGGTCGTCATCACTTGCAGGTTCGCTCAATTGGCTGCTCTGGCCTTCAAAATGGATGTTAGCTGCATTACCACACTGCAGATAGTGTACTAACCACTGGATGTTCCTTCATCACTCAGCATATCTGGATCAAAATCTGTATGGTGATGGCTATCCTGGGCATATGCATCAAGTGTAACTAATTCAGTGCAGGGCAAAGAAGAATGTGGATACATATCTCCGGCCGGGAAATAGACGAGTTGGGAAACTAACGCTCCTGCATTGTCACCGGGTGGTGCAGGTGGCGTTCCGGGCACTGTGAGCATTCTGGGCTGATGTGGCGTCGGCTCTGGAGTTGGCTGTCTGCATCGGTCAGGTGGAGATTCACCTTTTGCTTTGCGTCTGCGGTGTGTCTGCGGATTCTTTGCGTTGCCATTGTGGCAAGGAAGGCCTGCGTCTGTCTGGTTCTGACGAAGCATGGCTGGGTGTCTTTCTATCGCACCTTTCACCATTTCATGCCACGGAAACTCAACACCCCGCATCTCCTCTTCTTGGACATCAAGGTGAGATTTTCTCTCGCGGGAATTGCATTTCCTGTATTGCGGCGCGCTCAAACACATCCTGGGCAATTTTGCCCGTAATCATGGCGAGGCGCATGTCGGACTGTTCCAGCTGTACCCATCCTCCTTGCCTTGCCATAGTAGCAGTTATTATGAAAGCCCACAAGGAATTGGTAGCTGCTATAACAATGGGATTTGGCTATTACCTCGACCATATATGCTTCCGTAGGCTCCTCCATGCTGATTGAAGCCTGTTTCGTCCGGTAATAGGGATGCTTACAACGAAATGCTGTGACGAACCTGTCGAGACGATTGATTGATTGAGTCTAAGTCTAAGATGACACGTAGCCTATCTAGTAGCTGCCAGCCCTAACCCAAAGCCACGTGATGACGTACTCTACAAAGACTCGGTCTAACACTCCTCCAGGGCGTTATCATGTCCGTCAAACACTAAGCCTTTGAAAAACAGACTGAAATCAAACAGACGACAGAAGCCAAAAGACAGAAGCCAAACCATGCCATGGCCTGAGCTCCTCCCAAACGACCATTCTCCCGCCCATGCCATTGAAGGCATCAACCCTATGCCGAGTCCTAAGCTCGGTAGTCGATTGTGCTGTCGGCTTCCAATGTCTTAACTTCCAGTCAACCGCTCCTCCGAAGGTGACACACAGTCCTGTTGTATCGTGATCCCAGCTGGAATGTCGTTGTTTCCCATACGCAGCCTCTCGGTCCCAATCATGGGTTGTGCTGTTGGTGTCGAAATTGTAGGCACATCTCCGTGGCGATGTGTACTTCCGCTCGACAAACGAAGCGGAATACCGTCGTTTCCCTGTTAAACACGCGTGTTCACAACCAGATGTACGGTGGCGGATATGTACGTACTTATGCGAAGGTGTGTCTCTGTCGGTATCATGTGGAAATTGGCATAACCTGCTGGACAGTGGCGCGTCGAAATTGGAGACGCTTCTCCGTGGCGATGTTAACTTCCACTCGACAAACGAAGTGGAAGTTGTGATCGTCATTTCTTTTTGAAAGGAAGTGCTCATAAGCTGTTGTACGGTGGCGGATGCTCGTGTAGTCGAGTATGTGTCGGTGTCGGAGTCGGTGTCAAAATTGGAGACGCTTCTCCATAGCTGCAATTCCAATTGGAGACGCTTCTCCGTAGGTCGCTCTTCCTCTCAGCTAGCCCTATAAAACATATTCCCGTGGATCGTGGAACCCCGTTCTCAGCCTCCCGGCTGGCGGTGGGGTTGTCGTCATTGAAGGTTTAGGGTGAAGGTACACACTGTACAGCTAACAAAGCTTCCTCGTCCTCACAGTGGAAGAGTCCACAGACTTCTTGGATTCATGGCCACAATTGCCACCACCGGTCTCTCGGGTTGCCCAAATCCTATACCCAGCGCACTGTAGCGGACCAACCGCCGCGCTCCCCGGGGGTTTCGATCTGCCGACATCTCCCAAGTATCCGCGGTCCATTACCCGCCCACTTCCTATAGACTATCTAAATACCATACTGTATGTTGATCTGCTTGGCTTTGCCACCAGATGACCTGTTACGAAATCGCTTCGAACACATCCTGATGATGCTGATGTTGACCCGGACTCCTCCGAGGGAGTTGATCAGAGCTCCTCTGAGGGTGTTGACCCGAGCTCCTCCGAGGGCATTGACCCGAGCTCCTCCCAGGGTGTTGACCCGAGCTCCTCTGAGGGTGTTGACACGATGTCCTCCGAGGGTGTTGACACGATGTTGGACCAAACTCCTGCCAAACTGCTCTCCGGACTCATCCCGAACATGTCCCGTTGCCATGTCATCCGGTTGCCGTAATCTCGTATACCCGTAGCACTCAACACTGCGGCCATCGCAGCCATCACAGCCATCGCAGCCATCGCAGCCATCGCAGCCATCGCAGCCATCGCGGCCATCGCAGCCATCGCAGGCCTCCAAGCGGTTGAGTGTGATATTATATTGAGAGGAGGAATCTGAGTCCTTTGAATGGTGGAATCGTCGTCCTGAGTTCGTAGTGTGTCCTGATCCCGGATGCGTTCGCAAACGCATCCAGGACCCTGCGGCCTCGCTTGTATGAAGCTTCGCGATTCGACTGTTTTCTCCACTTGATAGTTGTCGAAAATGGTGTCCGGATCGTGGTCGCGCCTGGTCTCATACCCTGTTGTGACGAACCTGTCGAGACGATTGATTGATTGAGTCTAAGTCTAACATGACAAGTAGCCTATATAGTAGCTGCCAGCCCTAACCCAAAGCCACGTGATGACGTACTCTACAAAGACTCGGTCTAACACAAAATTCATCTGCAAAATTCCCGGAGCTGGAAACATCATGATGGTTGATTCCATTGACTTCGCCGAGAAATGCCTCGGTCGACGAAGCATGTTACACGTTACGAGCGGCTATACATTGCTCATCTAACACTCTGTGTTCACCCGCGGTACACTATTCAGTCAATTGACCGCCGTTCACCATGGTATGGATATACTCACATCCTAATGCATGCTGCTCATAATTCTTGCTGCATCTGGTCATACGGATGACATTTAAATGTGTATCCTGGGTCATATTTTCGCTGGCTTCATTGGCAGCGTCGCAGTGGACTAACTGGTGTCTGTGGTCTCGCTGTGTGCCAAGCAGTGATGTATTCAATGAAGAGCCCGTCTATGGGCTTGCTTCGGCTCCTTCGCCACCTGGCTGAGGGGGTTGTGAACCCAGGATTTGCCGGTGTGGAATATGAGAGGAAGATGATAACGACAACACGTGGGAAGTCTTGAGGATAATATGGTGAGCTCCATCTCAGAATCGAGTAAGTAGCAGCCAACTTGTATATTATACTCAACATGAATCCTGCTGCATGTGACTGCGAATTGCAGGGGTTTCCCACTCTCTCAAGATTTGCAATCAGTCGGTCCGATGTTGTTTATTTGTTTCCAGAGATAAATTGGGGCGTATGACAGCTGAAATCTCATGATTGTCAGATATACATAGCACAATCTTCGAGGGAAAGGATGTCTGCTGATGTTTGTCTCAAATAATCCCAAGGATAATACCAACAAACCAACGCTAACAATCCAGTGATGTTGTACAGTTAACCTAACTCTTCCCGTTTTATTGACAGTCAAAAGGCAGCTTTTGCTTTGTTCAAGTTGAGCAAACGTTCCAACCTTGACATAAAAGACACAGCTTGCCTCCATATTGTCCATATCTTGCAACATCCATCATCTCACCCAATAACAAAGCCAACACAAACTACAATGGTTAATGCTCCAAAAAGGAACATTTCACCATTTCTGGCGGGCAAATACAGCAAATCGACAAAGCAGTCCACTCCATGATGTCATCAAGCGAATGAAGGCAAGAGCGGCTCAGAAGCCGAAAGATTTTGAGCCCTTGGGGCACTGCGCAGCTTGCAATCAAAAATCAACATGCGGCCGAGAAACCACGAGCAACACACTTCTTAAGCAATGACGAGAATGAGAAATGGATCGAGAACCAGGATGAGTGAGAAACAACTGTGGCAAGAGAGCGAGTTGACGATGCAGAGGCAGCGATTAGGCAGGAGCAGGATGACATGGGTAAAGCTGAAAATGCGGAATTGACCACCTGCGAGCCCTGAACATCAGCAAAAAACATTTCCGTCCGGGCGGAATGGCTCCGTCAGAGTGGACGCGCTCCGTCAGTGCCGTCAGAGACACCCCGGTGGCGGATTACTCCGTGCCCGGCGTCAATACCACGCGTCGCGT
>Ga0307515_10002776_pt1 | contig 37347 bp, 36 predicted proteins | sample 17_EM_MG_FD_194513 | JGI IMG/M metagenome (GOLD analysis project Ga0307515, IMG submission 194513) | Populus trichocarpa ectomycorrhiza microbial communities from riparian zone in the Pacific Northwest, United States - 17_EM | ecosystem: Host-associated > Plants > Roots > Unclassified | place... | reverse complement strand
GGCGTCGGGCGGCCGATGCCGTCGGTGGTGTCGATGCGGAACATGTGCGCCTCGACGTGCCAGCGCTGCACACCCGAAATGGGGCCCCCTGACCCGCCGCTGCGCGTCGGGCCCCCCGAGGGGGTTGAGTCGCCTCGGGAGCGGCCCTTCGCCGACTCAAGCGCCGACGCCCGCGCCGCGCCCATCAACAGCCAGCGCGCCCACAGCGGGTCGGTCACCAGTGCCTCGGGCAGCGGGTCGAAATGGCGCTCGAGCCCGCCGTGCAGTGCGTTGTATTCGACCGGCTGCCAGTGCGGACGGTGCGGCTGCGGCAGCACCGTGTCGCCCTCGATGATGAAGCAGCCGTGGCGCCGGCGGCGGTAGCGGCCGCCGTCTTTCAGGTAGGCGTCGGGCGGCAGGTCGTCCCAGAACGGCAGCCAGCGCGTCAGCGCCGCCGCCGGCTCACCCAGCAATTCGGCCGCGCCGGCGGCCCCGAGAACGGAAAAGCCCAGTTCAGCCAGGGCAGCGTCCTGTTCGTCTGGCGGGCAAAGAGGTGGTGAAAGCAGCATGGTGGGTTGATTGTGACAAGGCTTTACCAGGTATCCAGCAAGCCCCGCCGCGGTGGCAGCGGCGCGCCGGCGGCGGCTTGCAGACCGCGGGCCAGCCAGGCGCGGGTTTCTGCGGGGTCGATGACGTCGTCGATCTCGAGGTGACTGGCCATGTTGATCGCCCGGCCACGCGCCATGTGCTCGGCCACGAGCTTGTCGAACAAGGCTTGACGGCCCTCGCCGGCCGCGTCGAGCTCTTTCTTGAAGCCCAGGCGCACAGCGCCCTCGATGCCCATCGCGCCGAACTCGGCGCTGGGCCAGGCGGCTGTTGCCACCGGGGCGTGGAAATGGCCCGCCGTCAACGCCATCGCGCCCAGGCCGTAGCCGCGGCGCAGCACGACGCTGAACACCGGCACCCGCAGCGCGGCGGCGTTGACGAACAGGCGCGCGGCGTGGCGCACCATCGCCGTTGCCTCCGAAGCCGGGCCGACCATGAAGCCGGGCGTGTCGACCAGCGTGACCAGCGGCAGCCCGAAGGCATCGGCCAGCTGCATGAAGCGGGCGAGCTTGTCGCAGGCCGGGGCGTCCAGCGCGCCAGCCAGGTGGCGCGGGTGGCTGGCGGCCAGCGCGACGGGCCGGCCCTCGATGCGCACCAGCGCCGTGATCACGCCGGGGCCGAACTCGACGCGCAACTCCATCACCGAGCCCGCGTCGGCCAGCGTGTGGATGATGGCGCGCGGGTCGTACAGCGCGTTGCGGTTCTCGGGCAAGGCGTGGCGCAGTGGCGCCTGGTCGGCGGCTTCGCCCGGCGGCAGCGGCCCCTGGAAATAGCCGAGGTAGCGCTTGGCGGCGACCACCGCAGCGGCCTCGTCGGCCACCCGAATGTCGATCACCCCGTTCGGGCCCAATACCGACACGGGCCCGACGTCTTCGGACGCCACCTTGCCCAGGCCACCGCCTTCGATCATCGCCGGACCGCCCATGCCGATGCTGGCCGAGTCGGTGGCGATGATGACGTCTGAGCAACCCAGCAGCGCGGCGTTGCCGGCAAAGCAGCGACCGGCGACGATGCCGACCCGCGGCACCTGGCCGGCCAGCGCGGCCCAGCGCGCGAAGGTCGTGCAGTCCAGCCCGGCGACGATGGGCCAGTCGACATCACCCGGCCGGCCACCGCCCCCTTCGGCGAACAGCACTACCGGCAGCTTCAAGCGCCCGGCCAGTTCGAGCAGGCGGTCGCTCTTGTGGTGGTTGAACACACCCTGCGTGCCGGCCAGCACCGTGTAGTCGTAGGCCATCACGGCGCAGCGCGCCCGCTCGGCGCCGAACTCGGCCGCGTTGACGGTGCCGATGCCGGTGACCAGCCCGTCGGCCGGCGTCTGGGCGATCAGCTCGTCGAGTGGGCGGCGACTGCGCTGCGCGGCCACCGCCAGCGCGCCATATTCGCTGAAGCTGCCGCCATCGAGCAGGTCGGCGATGTTCTCGCGCACCGTGCGGCCACCGCCGGCATGGCGGCGTGCGGCGGCCTTGGGCCGGGCTGCATCAGTCAGCTGGTGGCGACGGCGCTGCAGGGTCTGCAGTTCGGGGTGCGGTGCAGCAACCGGCGCCGAAGCCGGTGCGGCCGCGGGTAATGCGTCGGCGTTTTCTTCGAAGCGGGCCAGGGCCTCGCCCTCGCCGACTGTGTCGCCCACCGCGATGTGCAGCGCGCGCACGCAGCCGGCAAACGGTGCCTCGACAGGCACCTCCATCTTCATCGACTCGATCACGACGACCGGCCTGCCGGCGGCCACCGCGTCGCCCACCGCGGCTTCGACCGCGATCACCACGCCTTGCACCGGCGAACACAGGCTGACGGATTTCATGGGCTCATTCTGGGGGCAAGTCACAGGGCCGATGCGGCGGGCATAGGGCCTAAACTTGTCCGGCGCCGACGGCGGCGCTCCACCCCAATGACCGCCCCGCCCCAGGATCCCAGCTTCGACCTCGACCAGCTGCACATGGCGTTGGACATGTCCAACGTCAGCATCTGGCGGCTGGACATCGCCACCCAGCGGGTGCATGCGAACGCAGCCGGCTTCCGGCTGCTGGGCCTGCCGTCGCGGCCCGAGGGTTGGCCGGTCGACGACATGCTGCAGGCCATCCACCCGGACGACCGCCAGGCGATGGTCGATGCTGCCCACCAGGCGCGCGAGCAAGGCAGGCAGATCGAGGCGCTGGCCCGCTTCAGGCACGAAGACGGCCAGTGGCGCCAGGTGCTGACCCGGCGCATGGCCGTCCGCGACGACCAGGGCCAGCTGGTGGCCTTTGTCGGCATGGCGATCGACGTGACGGCCCGGATGCTGGCCGAGCAGCGCCTGCGCGATGCCAACCAGCGGATTGCGTTGATCGCCCGCACCGCTGGCATCGGCACCTGGGAGTGGGACCTGCCCGAGGGCACCAGCCGCTGGGACGAGCAGATGTTCTTGCTGCGCGGGCTGACTCCGCAGGCGCAGGCCCCGGCCATTGCCGAAATGACGCTGCTGCTGCACCCGGAAGACCGCGACTACGTGAGCCAGCAGATCCAGCGCGCGATGGGCGGGCGCGGGCCGACGCAGTACGAGTTCCGCGTGATGCTGCCCGATGGGAAGGTGCGCTGGCTGGCCTCACGCTCGGTGCCGGTGTTCGACGACCAGGGCCAGATCATCCGCCGCATCGGCGTCAACTGGGACATCACCGCCAGCCGCGAGGCCGAGGCGCAGCGCCAGGCCAAGGCGGTGGCCGAGCGCGAGAGCGAGGCCAAGTCCGAGCTGCTGGCGCGCATGAGCCACGAGTTGCGTACCCCGCTGAACGCGATCATCGGCTTCACCGAGCTGATGCTGGCCGACGGCGAGGCCCAGGGCGCAGTGGCCCGCCAGGCGCGCCTGGAGCACATCCAGTCGGCCGGCCGGCATTTGCTGGCGCTGATCAACGACGTGCTGGAGCTGGCCCGCCCCGGCAGCGAAGAGGCGGACGCGCACCCCCTGGGCAACGTTCCGCTGGACAACCTGTTCGCCGAGAGCCTGCCGCTGATCGAGGGCATGGCACAAGAACGCGGTGTGGCGCTCAGACGCGACGCTTGCGCGCCCGGCCTGGCCGCGCACGCCGACGCGCTGTGGCTGAAGCAGGTGCTGCTGAACCTGCTGACCAATGCCGTCAAGTACAACCGCCCGGGCGGCTGGGTCGACCTGAGCGCCCGCGCTATTCCGCAGGGCCGCGTCTGCATCACCGTGCGCGACGGCGGTCACGGCATGTCGGCCGAGACGCTGGAGCGGGTCTTCGAGCCCTTCCACCGCGCCGCCGAGCGTCAACCCGGCGTGCCCGGCGTGGGCATCGGCCTGGCGGTGGTGAAGACGCTGATGGAGCGCATGAGCGGCGAGGTGACGGCGCGCAGCACGCCCGGCCAGGGCAGCGAGTTCGAGCTGTGGCTGGGCCGGGCCGAAGATGCCGACGGGGCCTACGGCAGCTTCATCGTGTTGGAACCGCCCGCACCTGTGCAGCAGCCGGCGTCGCCAATACCGCCGCCGGTGCTGATGGCGCCACCTCCGCCCGCGGCACCGGCACCGATGTCAGCCTCCGACGCCGCACCCGGCCCGCCCGCCGCCGCGGCTTCGCCTGTGCTGCTCTACATCGAAGACAACCCGGTCAACGTGATGATCGTGCAGGAGCTGGCCGAGCGCCGGCCCGGCCTGGTCTTCCACAGCGCGCCGGACGGCGGCAGCGGCCTGCGCAAGGCGGCCGAGATCACGCCCTCGCTGATCCTGCTGGACATGCAGCTGCCCGATCTGCATGGGTTGGAGGTGATGGCCCAGCTGCGCAAAGACCCGCGCACGCTGCGCATCCCCTGCATCGCGCTGTCGGCCAACGCGATGCCCGAGGACATCCGCCACGCGCTGCAAAGCGGCTTTGCCGACTACTGGACCAAGCCGCTGGACTTCGGCATCTTCAACCAGGCGATGGACGCGCTGTTCCAGACCAAGGCAGATTGAGCACCACGCGCAGCCCGGGCTCGGCGGCTTCGAAACGCAGGCTGCCACTGTGGGCCTGTGCGATCAGCCGGCACAAATACAGGCCCAGCCCGACACCGCCGGTGGCCCGCTGGCGCGCCGCATCGGCGCGGTAGAACGGCTCGGCCAGCCGGGCCAGCACCTCGGGCGGTGCACCGGGGCCGTGGTCGCGCAGCGTCACGGTCAATTGGCCATCGACCAGCGCCGCCTTCAGCTCGGGCGGCTTCGGCGCGTCGACCGCATGGCGCAAGGCGTTGTCGATCAGGTTGCGCAGCAGCAGCGTCAAGCGCGTGCGATCGACGTCGGCGCTGGACAGGTCGGGCGGGATGTCGACGTTCAGCGGCTTGCCGATGAAGGGCCCGGCCTGCAGGTTGGCGATCAGCGCGGCCAGATCGGTCGGCTCGCGCTGCAGCGCCACATGCGGCTGCGCCAGGCGCTCGGTTTCGAGCAGGCTGGTGATCAGGTCGCGCATCTCGCCCAGATCGCGCAGCAGTGCGTCGCGCTCGGGGCCCTCGGGCACCAGCTCGGCGTTCAGGCGGGCACGGGTCAATGGCGAACGCAGCTCGTGGCTGATCGCCAGCAGCAGCGCGCGCTTGGCGTCCAGCATGCCCGAGAGGTCGGATGCCATCGTGTTGACCTGCTCGGCCAGTTCGCCCAACTCGTCGTGCCGGTGCAACTTGATCGGCTGGCTGAAGTCGCCGCGGCCGAATCGCTCGACACCGGCGCCGATCTCCTTCAAGGGTCCGAACAGATGGTGTGCGAGCTTCCAGGCCACCGCCGTCAGCATCAGCAGCACGGTCAGCGTCATCCAGCCGATCATGCGGGGCCGCTGCATCCACTCCTGTGCGTCGAGGCCGAAGCGGATGCGGTGGCCGTCGGCCGTGGTGCGGATCAGCAGTTCGTGCGGATGCTCCTGCAGCATCGCGCCGGGCCGCGGCGGGGCCGAGCGCCAGTGGACCTGCGGGCCGTCGATCTCGACAGTCACCGGCAGGCGCTGGGTCAGCGCCCTGGCACGCTCGATGTCGGGCGGGCTGCCAAGGTCGGCGGCCAAGCGGTCCACATAGTCGGCCACCAGCGGCTTGAGCACGTCGCGCCAGCCGGTGCTGAACGCACGCTGCATGCCGAACATGAAAGTGCAGCTGATGGCCAGCGCCAGCGCCAGGAACAGCACGATCAGGCGCAGCCCCAGCGAATGGCGCATGCGGTGGTTCCAGCGCCGGTGCCAGCGCGGGTCGGCACAACGGCGCCGGTCGACGCCGACGGCGGATCTTGCGGCAGCCCTCATTTGGCGCCGTTCACCGCCGGCGCACCGGCAAAAGCGTAGCCGGCGTTGCGCAGCGTCTTGATGCAATCCAGCGGCTCGAGCTTGCGGCGCAGCCGCGAGACCAGGATGTCGACCGCGCGGGTGGCCAGCTCGGCGTCGTGGCCGCGCAGGCGGTTCAAGATCTCGTCGCGGCTGAAGACCTTGCGCGGCTCGCTCGCCAGCAGGGCCAGCAGCTCGAATTCGGTGCCGGTCAGCTCGACGATGCCGCCCTGGCGGCGCACCTCGCGCCGAGCCAGGTCGATCGAGATTTCTTCGAAGCACAGCTGGTCCGGCGGCACCACCACGGTGGGTGCGGTGGCTGCCGTCACGCGGTGGCGGCGCAGCACGGTGTGCAGGCGCGCGGCCAACTCACGCGGCTCGAAGGGCTTGGGCAGGTAGTCGTCGGCGCCCAGCTCCAGCCCGACGACCTTGTCGGGCAACTCGCCGCGCGCAGTGAGCATGATCAGTGGCAGATCGGCCATCGGCCCGCTGCTCTGGCGGATCGTGCGCAGCAGCTCGAAACCGTCCATCTCGGGCAGCATCACGTCGAGGATGGCGGCGTCGAAGCGCTCGTCGCGCAGGCGCGCCAGCCCGAGGCTGGGCCGGCCCGCCCAGGCGAGCTCGAAGTCGAAGCGCTTCAGGTAGGTGGCGAGCGGTGGAGCCAGGTGCTCGTCGTCGTCGATCAGCAGGATGCGGGGCATGTCGTTATCGTCGCACGGCCGGTGAGCCATGCATTCCCTCTTCGATGGGCGACGGTCCGTCACCGCCCATCGTTTACTTCACTCGCGGCCAGCGCACGGCCGCTCCGAAGCGGCCGCGCCACCCTCACGGAGGGTGGCGCCGGGTGTTCCATCTCACCAGCGAATTTCGCGCCGCGCCCAGCGCGTGCCGACGAAGAACAGCGTTCCGGCCAGCGCCAGCACGCTGCCCACGGCCGTCCAGATGGCCGCCACGTCGCGCATCGGCAAGCGCCGCGCCGCCACCATCAAGCCGCCCAGCAGCAGCAAGCCGAGCACGCCGGTGATGACCTGCCCCACCGACTGCGGCATTTGCGGCGCCCACAAGGCCCAGAAGGCCAGCGCGGCCAGCACCAGCATGCTCACCGCGTGCCAGGCGACGAGGCCGCCGTCGGCGGGTGGCGCTGCCGCGTCCAGCAGCAGCGCCAGGCCACCGACCAGCGCAATGGCCAGCGTGATCAGCGCGCGGCCGATCGGCCGGTGCGGCCACATCTCAGCCTCTCCAGCCGTGGTGGTGTCCATGGGCCATGAAGTCGCGCAGCTTTTGTTGCTGCTCGGGCTTCAGGCTGTCGTAGAACGTGGCCGCGGCGGCGATCACCGCCGGACTCGCGTTGCGCAGCGCCTCGGTCTTCTCCAGCACCAGGCTTTGGGCGCGGCTGGCGTCGAAGCGCTCGCCGGCGATCAGCGCCTGCAACTGTTCACGCGGGGTGCTGCCGTTGGGCATCAGCGTCTGGCGCTGGGCGTGCAACGTGTCGGCCAGCGCCGCCAGGTTCTGACGCTGGGTGGCGTCGAGCGACAGCTCGCTGCTGGCACGGTCGATGATCTTCTCGCGGAACTTGGCCGAGTCGGCTTCGCTCATCGGGCCACCGCTGTGCCAGCCGCAGCCGCCACGCACGTTGCTGGCGAAGGCCATGCCGCCCAGCGCCACGCTCGCGCCCAGGGCAGCAATCAGGGTGTTCTTGATCCAGGTTCGCATGGTGGGCTCCTTTGACAGCCAATGGGAAGTTCAGGTGTCCCCATCGTGCCGGCCGGGGCCCCGCGCGTCCTTTCGCCGCGGTATCGCCGTGTTTCGTTTCTTGTCAGGCGGCCGGCTTGGCGGCCTTGGCCGGGGCGCGCCGGCGGCTGGGCGCCGGCTTTTGAGCTTCTGCGGCCGCCTCGCCCGCCCGGGCCAGGCGCCGGCGCCGGGCTGCAAGTGGCGCAGCTATCCTCACTTGCATGATGCAAGCAACTTCGCACGCCGCACCGGGCGGCACCCGGCATGCCGTCTTCCTTCACTCCACCGGCATGGGCACTTTCATGTGGCGCGCATTGGCGGAGCGCTTGCCACCCGGCTGGGCGCTGCACACGCCTTGCAACATCGGCTACCCGCCCGGGCCGTTGTTGGCTCGCGGCGAGGTCGTCAGCCTCGACGACGAGATCGACACGGTGCTGCGCCAGTTGCCGCCAGGCATCGAGGAACTGCACCTGGGCGGCCACTCGTACGGCGCCATGGTGGCCTTGAAACTGGCGCTCAGCGGCCGCGTTTCCGTCAAGTCGCTCTGGCTTTACGAACCGGTGATGTACGGCGCGCTGCGCCAGCGGCAACACGCGCTGCCGCCGGAAGTGGTGGCCCAGGTCGATCAGTTGTTCAACCATCCCGCCTACCGCACGCTGGACATGGAGCACGGCGGCAACGACGACTGGCTGCGAGGCTTCATCGACCACTGGAACGGCGAAGGCGCCTGGGCCGCGATGCCCGACAACCTGAAAGCCAAGACCCGCGCGGTGGGCTGGAAGATGTACCTGGAGGTGCGCAGCCAGGCCGCCGACTCGGCGAGCTTCGAAGACCACCGGCTCGATGTGCCATTGACCATCGTCGCCGGCGAGCGCACCACGCCGGCGGCCATGGCGATCGCCCAGGCGCTGGCGGCCGCCAACCCCGGCGCACGGCTCGAAGTGCTCGCAGGCCACGGCCACATGGCGCCGGCCACCGCCTTCGACGCCGTCGCGCCGTCGATCGTGCGCCACCTGGCCTGGGCCACCGGGGCGGCCTGAGCATCAATTTCCGTCTTCGCCCGATCCTCGCTGTCATCTGATTGGTGGCACGGCCCATTCAAACGTGGGATGCCGGCCACAACGCCGCTTTCCTCGCCCGCGAGCGAGTGCCATAGTGACCTGCCTCGGGTCGTGCAGGAGGCGTTTGAATGGTTGGCTTTCCCACCGTCTATGCCACGCTGCGGCGCTTGCTGGCCGAGCTATCGAAGCGCTCGCCGACGGGCATCCGAGCCAGCAGCCGCTTGGGCGAGTTGCTGAGCACCGACGCGCAATGGTTGGGTCTGCAGCGCGGTCTCTACCGCCAGTTCGGCTGCGCGTTCGATGTGGCCTTGCTGCGTGCGCTGGTGGATGTGCGGGCGCTGGCCGAAGCAGTGCATGCGGCGAAGCAAGCGGCCGTCACGGCGCCCACATCGGCTGACATTGCGCGGCACCACCTGCAAGACGAGCCAACCGGCCAGCAGCCCTATCAGACGGTGCGGCTGTTCTATGCGACCGACCGCGCGCGTGGCCTTCGGCGCGGTGCAGTGCAAGCCTATGAAACCCGCCGCGGCGATGGGCAGTTGCTGCTTGGCATGGCCGAGGTGGCGATCCCGCAAAGTCACCGCGTCGGTGACCTCGACGCCCCATCGTGGTGGAAGTTCTGGGCCTCGCCCGACCCGCGCAAGCACATCACCGTGCTGGCGGCCGGCGAACTGACGCCGCCCGGGTTCTGGGCCGGCGTGCGGCAGTGCGTGGCCTCGTCGACCGAACACGACGTGCTGGTGCTCGTTCACGGCTACAACGTGTCGTTCGACCAGGGCCTGCGGCGCGCGGCGCAGATCGTGCGCGACCTGAACTTCCGCGGTGCGCCGATCTTGTACAGCTGGCCATCGCATGGCGCCATCGCGCAGTACGCGGCCGATGAAGCCAACGTCGAATGGACGGTGCCGCGCCTGCGCCACCTGCTGCGCCAGTTGCTGGTGGATGCTGGCGCCGCGCAGGTGCACGTGATCGCCCACAGCATGGGCAACCGTGCCGCGGTCGCCGCCATCCGCGAGCTGCAGCTCGATGCGATGCCGGCCGAGGCCGCGCGCCTGAGCCAGTTCGTGCTGGCCGCGCCCGACATCGACGCTGACACCTTCCGCCAGCTTGCGCAGGAGTTTGCGCACAAGGCGCAGCGTTGCACGCTGTATGCGAACTCGGAAGACCGCGCACTCGCCGCGTCGGACTGGATGCATGGCGGCTACCCGCGCGCCGGCGGTGGCGGCGACGAGCTGATGCTGGTGCCGCATGTGGACACGATCGACGCCACCGGCCAGTCGACCGACTTCCTCAGCCATTCGTACTTCGCTGACACCAGCCCGGTGATCAGCGACCTGTTCTACCTGATCCGGGCCGCCACGCCACCCGACCAGCGGGCCCGGCTGCAGCGCCAGGAAAGGGCTGGCCTGGTGTACTGGCGCATGGCGCTGTAAGTAACCCAGCCCATCTGAGACGGAGGGCCACTCGATGTTCAACAAGCCCACCAGCGCCGAGTTGATCAAGCGCCTGAAGGACCAAGGCCTGTTCGATCTGCCTTCGGACGACGGCGACCCGGCCGATCACGTGAAGGCGATCCTGCATGGCATGCGCAAGCAAACGCCACAGCAGGTGCTGGACGGGCTGGTGGCCGAGATCGCCGCCGGCATGGTGCCGACGATGGCGCACTCGCTGCCCGAGCTGGGTCGGTCCGGCGCGGTGCGTGTGCACCAGGTCATCGACTGGCGCGTCAACGCGATGGTCTCGGCTGCACCGCCTTACGAAGCGCTGGTATCGACCAACCTGGTGAAGTTTCTCGCCTCGATGATCAGCGCGTTGAATTCCGGCATCGGCATCCAGCTGGTCGACGACCGAGGCAACCACGACGGTGCTGCGATGGCGCCCCGGCCGGACCGCGAGGTGGCGAGCGACATCAAGCGCCTGCTCGACGGCTTCATCGCCGAGCAGCAAGTGCTGGCGCTGGATTTCGGCGACGACGCGTCACGCACCATGGTGCAGTTCAGGCTCTTCCATTGCGCGCTGTCGTGGGTGTTGGGCCACGAGCTCGGCCACATCGTCGTCAGCGAATCGCGCCGCCTGCAGCAGCCCGCACCGTTCGAGCCCTTGGTGCGGGATCAGTTGGATGGACACTTCCAACTGCTGCTGGGTGACAAGCGTTTCCGCGCCGAGCTGGGTGGGCTCGACGCGTGGCAACAGCAGGCCGTGCACGAAGCCTGGCTGACCGAGCTGAACGCCGACGTGATCGGCGCCAGCCTGGCCTGCGGCTACCAGAATGACCACGGCCCCAGCCGCACGGTGCCCGGCATCGTCGGCGTCACCAAGTTCGCGATCCACCTGGGCCTGATCGCGCACTACATGCTGGACCGTTACCAGGGCCTGCTCGACCCCGCGCACCCGCAGGCCACACCCAGCCACCCGCCGATCGACTTCCGCATGTTCTGCGTGCTGCAGTGGATGTACAAAGAGCAACTTCAGGTAGCCACCGCCGCCCCCACGGCCTACGCGCAGCAGGTGTTCACCGAGGTCTTGCGGCAGGCGGGGTTCGACCTGTATTGAATGGCAGCGCGGCCGCGCAGGCCGCCTGCAGTGCAACTGGGCGCGGCGGCTCGCCCACAGTGCCCGCTCTTACACTGTCCATGGTTCAAAGACCATGGAAGTGGAGAAGTGGATGACGCCGCTGGAAATAACGGCCAACGTGGTGGTCACCTTGTCCATCGTGCTGGCCGGCCGCAACAGCATCCACACCTGGTGGACCGGCATCATCGGCTGCGCGCTGTTCGCTGTCCTGTTCGGGCAAGCCAAGCTGTATGCCGACGTGACGCTTCAAGCCTTCTTCATCGTCAGCAGCGTGGTCGGCTGGTGGCGCTGGCACGGCAGCCGCCATGTCGCCCCCGTGGCGGTGACCCGCGCACCGATCGGTGGCGTGGCGTGGGCAGCGGCCATCGGCGGCGTGGCCGCGCTGGCCTACGGCGCGCTGCTTCACAGGTTCACCGATGCTTATGCGCCCTTCGTCGACTCGGTCGTGCTGAGCTTCAGCGTCGTCGGCCAATGGCTGATGATGCAGCGGCGCGTCGAATCGTGGCCCTTTTGGGTGCTGGTCAACATCGTCGCGGTGCCGCTGTATGCGAGCCGCGAGCTCTACCTCACGTCCGGGCTGTACGCGGTCTACCTGATCAACGCGCTGGTGTCGTGGCGGCATTGGTGGCGGTTGTCGCAAACGGCGCCGACGGCGGCAGTCGTGCCCGCGTGAACACAGCACGCTTTCGCCGTGGGCTGGTGGTCGGCAAGTTCTCGCCACTGCACCTGGGCCACGAACTGTTGATCGAGACGGCCCGCGCGGCCTGCGACGAGCTGCTGGTGCTGAGCTACAGCCAGCCAGAGTTCGAGCGCTGCAGTGCGGCGGTGCGTGAGCGCTGGCTGCAGGCGCGGTGCCCCGGCGTGACAGCGCTGGTGCTCGACGATGCGCGGCTTGCGCAGCAGTGCGCTTCACGCGGCGTCGAACCCCGCCACCTTCCGCCGAACGATGCGCCCGACGAAGTGCAGTGCCATTTCGTCGGCCGCTTGCTGATCGATCTGCTGGGCACCACCGTCGATGCGATTTTCACCAGCGAGTCCTATGGCGACGGCTTTGCGGCGTCGCTGAGCGCGCAGTTCCAAGCGATGGATCCTGGCCATGCGCCAGTCGTTCACGTCAGCGTCGACGCAGCTCGCGTGAAGCGCCCTGTCAGTGGCTCGGCCGTGCGCGCTGACCCCGCCGCTTGGCGCACGATGGTCGCGCCGGAGGTCTTTGCCGACCTGGTGCCACGCTTGTGCCTGCTGGGCGGCGAATCGTCCGGCAAGACGACGCTGGCGCAAGCGCTGGCCGAACGGCTGCAGACCACCTGGGTGCCCGAATACGGCCGCGAGCGCTGGGAGCAGGTCGGCGGCGGCGTGCTGTCGGTCGACGAGCTGGTCCACGTAGCGCAAGTCCAGGTACAGCGCGAGATCGACGCTGCGCAGGTCGGCGGCGGCGTGCTGTCGGTCGACGAGCTGGTCCACGTAGCGCAAGTCCAGGTACAGCGCGAGATCGACGCTGCGCAGGCCGCCAACGGCTGGCTGGTCTGCGACACCTCACCGCTAACGACGCTGCAGTACTGCCTGCTCGACCATGGGCAGGCGCCCGAGAAACTGCAACGCTTGGCCGAACGCCCCTATGACCTCGCCGTGCTGTGCGCTGGCGACTTCGGATTCGTGCAAGACGGCACGCGTCGCGACGACGCGTTTCGCGCTGAGCAACAGGCCCGTACGATAGAAGCGCTGCAACAGTTAGGCGCGCGCTACCTCACCGTCCACGGCAGCGTCGAAGAGCGCATCGCGCAAGTGCTGACCGCACTGCAAGCTTGAGGTCAACTGCGCCGAAGCGCCAACGCCATCTGCTCGATCTCGTCGCCACGGTGCAGCTTCGCGCGCCACGCAGCCGGAATGCCGCCGCGTCCGTGGAACGCGCCGGCCAGTTGGCCAACGATCGCCGCGGTGGTGTCTGCGTCGTCACCCAGATTCGCCGCGGCCAGTACCGCGGCTTCGAACGAATCCGTCTGGTTGAAGCACCACGCGGCAGCCTCCAGCGACTCGACCGCGTAACCCGAGCCCGTGACCTCGTCGACGCGCTTCGATTTCCACGCACCTACAGCTAATTTGGCCACCCGCTTCGTCGGCCAAGAGCCCTTGAGCGGCGCCAGCACCTCGCGCTTCGGCCGCCCCTCCAGCGCCCTGGCCAGCCAGGTCGCCAGCAAGCGGCAGCAGGCGACCGCTTCCGGCGCCGCGTGCGTCGTGCGCGAGCTGTCTTCAGCGTAGCGAAGCTGATCGGCCAGGACCGGATGAAAGAACAGCACCACCGGCGCCAGGCGCATCAGCGAGCCATTGCCGGCCGACTCCGGGTGCGCCGATCCCGCATACGGCTCGCCATCGTCGAGGTAGCGATTCAGCGCAGCCCGCACCGTCAAGCCGATGTCGAAGCAGACGCCCATCGAGCTCAGGTGGCCCCGCTTCCACCAGTTGGCGTAGCGCGCCATCTGGTCTGCCGCATCGAATCCCCCCTTCGTGATGAGACTCTCGGCCAGGCACAAGGCCATCGACGTGTCGTCGGTCCAGTAGCCGGGCCGCAGGCCGAACGGCCCACCGCCCGCCATGCCGGAGACCGGCGGGAACGAGCCGCGCGGACTGAACTCGACAGTCGTGCCCACGGCATCACCACAGGCCAGCCCGAGCAGGCAACCGGCAAAGCGGTCTTCAAGCGTCACGGTGTTGTCAGACATTGAACCCCCGGTTCAGCAGCGACAAGGCATGGCGGAACTCGCGGCGCAGGCGGTAGAGCTGCGCTGGGCGGTGCGCGCCGCCGCTGGTTTGCGCACCCGGGATCGCCTCGAGCATGCCCAGCGCGTCCATCTTGCGGCGAAAGCTCACCTTGTTGACCGGCTCGCCGAGCACCGCCTCGTAGACCGTCTGCAGCTGCGGCAACGTGAAGGCCTCGCCGCACAGGTAGACCGGCAGCGACGAGTATTGGCTCTTGCTGCGCACGCGCTGCACGGCAGCGTCGACTATGCGGCCGTGGTCGAACGGCAAGGCGGGCAGCTTGGCGACCGGACGCAACTGGCGCTCGACCCCGTCGACAGCCAGCACATCGGCGGGCAACAGCGCGTAGTACGCGATCGAGATGCTCCAACCGCGCGGGTCTCGGCCCGGGCCGGAGAAGGTGGCCAGCTGTTCCAGATAGGGGCTGACAATGCCTGCCTTGTCGTGCAGCACACGCGCGGCGGCATCTTCGGCGCTCTGGTCTTCCTGCGCATGCAGGTAGCCGCCGGGCAAGGCCAGCGAACCATCGAATGGCTCACGGTCGCGCTTGAGCAGCAGCACGTGCAAGACGTCGTCCAGCAGCGTCAGCAAGGCGATGTCGACGGTGCAGATGATGACGGGAAACTCGGTCATGGTGAACAACGAGTGTTTGGACAGTCAGGAGACAAACAGACGCCGGATCCGGAATCAGCAGGCACCCATGCTAATGGAAACTTGTTCACAACGCCCGCTCTCTTGTTAGTTGCATTAATGTACTAACAGAACTACACTGGCCTCACAGCGAAACAAGGAGTCCCTCATGAGCACCCGCACCCAGCTGCTGATCATCGACCCGCAAAACGACTTCTGCGACCTGCCCGAGGCCTACCGTCCGATCGACCCGGTCACGCAGTCACCCCAGGCGCCCGCCCTGCCGGTTGCAGGCGCCCATGCCGACATGCGGCGCCTGGCCAGCTTCGTCGACCGCGCCCGCAGCACGCTCGACGAGATCTGCATCACGCTCGACTCGCACCACCGCATCGACATTGCCCACCCCGGTTTCTGGTGCACCGGCGCAGGCGCCGTAGTCAATCCGTTCACCAGCATCACCGCCGATCAGGTGCGCGCCGGCGCCTTCCGCCCGCGTGACCCGGCCGCCCTGCCCCGCGCACTGGCCTACCTGGACGAGCTGGACGCCCGTGGCCGCTACACGCTGATGGTCTGGCCTGTTCATTGCGAGATCGGCACCTGGGGCCACAACGTGCATGCCGATCTGAAGGCCGCCCTGTCGACCTGGGAAGACGAAAACCTCGCCATCGTGCAGGCCGTCAACAAGGGCGAGAACCCGTGGACCGAGCACTACAGCGCGATGCAGGCCGAAGTGCCGGACGATGAAGACCCGCACACGCAGCTGAACGAAGCGCTGATCCGCCAGCTGGACCAGGCCGACCTGCTGCTGATCGGCGGCGAGGCCAGCAGCCACTGCGTGAAGGCGACCACCGAGCACATCGTGGCCCACTTGCCCAGTGGCAACGCACACAAGATGGTGCTGTTGACCGATGCGATGAGCCCGGTGGGCGGCTTCGAGGCGCAGCACGTGGCGTTTCTGGCCGACATGCAGGCCCGTGGCGTTAGGCTGATGCGCTGCGAAGAAGCGCTGAATCTGCTCAGCCAGCCCACCGACGCCTGACCACGAGAACAACGACCGGACCCTCACCATGGCCCCCGTGATCCAAAGCCTGCTCGACACCGACCTCTACAAGTTCACGATGTGGCAGACGATGCTGCATCGCCACCCGCAAACGCAGGCCGAGTACACCTTCGTCTGCCGCAACACCCCGGCCTATCCGTTGGCTGAGTTGCTGACCGATGTCGAACGTGAACTCGACCACCTGTGCAGCCTGAGCTTCGCGCCGACAGAGCTGGCCTACATCGGCAGCCTGCGCTTCATCAAGCCGGACTTCGTCGACTTCCTGCGCATCTTCCGCTTCCAGCGCGCGTTCATCGAGGCCAAGGCCGATGGTGAGCGTCTGAGCATCATCGCCAGCGGCCCGCAGGTCCACGTGATGGGCTTCGAGATCTATGTGCTGGCCATCGTCAACGAGCTGTACTTCCGCCGCCTGGCCAAGCCCGACACGCTGGCCGAAGGCCGCCGCCGACTGACCGAGAAGGTTGAGCTGCTGCGCGCCTTTGGCAGCGAACCACCGCGCCGCCACCCTTTCGAGTTCTTCGATTTCGGTCTGCGCCGGCGCTACTCCGGCGATTGGCAGCGCGAGGTGGTGCAGACCTTCAGGCGCGAGCTGCCGCAGTACTTCAAAGGCACGTCGAACGTGCTGCTGGCGCGTGACCTGGGCCTGGTGCCGATCGGCACGATGGCGCATGAGTACCTGCAGACCTACCAGGCGCTGGGCGTGCGTCTGCGCGACCACCAGAAGGCCGCGCTCGAGGACTGGGTGCAAGAATACCGCGGCGACCTCGGCACTGCACTGACCGACGTCGTCGGCATGGACGCCTTCCTCGCCGACTTCGACCTCTACTTCGCCAAGCTGTTCGACGGCCTGCGCCATGACTCGGGTGACCCGTTCGTCTGGGGCGAAAAGGCGCTGGCCCACTACGCCAAGCTGCGCATCGATGCGAACACCAAGCGGCTGGTGTTCTCAGACGGGCTCGACGTGCCCCGTGCGCTGGCGCTGTACCGCCATTTCGCCGACCGCACGCAACTGGGCTTCGGCATCGGCACCAACCTCAGCAACGATGTCGGCCTGACGCCGCTGAACATCGTGATGAAGCTGACGCACTGCAATGGCCAACCGGTGGCCAAGCTGTCCGACAGCCCCGGCAAGACGCTGTGCGACGACCAGACCTTCCTCGCCTACCTGCGGCAGGTCTTCAACGTTCCCACCTGAAAGCCCGCCATGCTCACCCTGACCCTGGCCCAGCTCAATTTCACTGTCGGCGACGTGGCCGGCAACGTGCAGAAGATGATCGCGGCTGCCCACCGCGCGCGCGATGACGGCTCATCGCTGGTCGTCTTCCCCGAACTCTCGCTGACCGGCTACTACCCCGGCGACCTGCTGGACGAGCCGACCTTCAGAGACCGCGTCGAGGCCGGCCTGGCCGAGCTGCGCAGCGCGTCACGCCAACTGCCGCAACTGCACTGGGTGGTCGGCGCGCCATTGCGCCGCGAAGGCCCGGGCAAGCGGCTGGAGAACTCGCTGATCGTGCTGCACGCCGGCGAGGTGGTGCTGCGTTACGCGAAGCAGCTGCTGCCGACCTACAACATCTTCGACGAACGCCGCCACTTCGAGCCGGGGCCGGACGTGGCCAAGGTACTGCGCATCGGCGAGGCGCAGGTCGGCCTGTTGATCTGCGAAGACGGCTGGAACGACGAAGGCGCCGACTACCGCGTGAACCCGTTCGAGCGCATGCGCGACGCGGCGCCCGACCTGGTGATCTCGATCAATGCCAGCCCGTCCAACATCGGCAAACGCGAGCAGCGGCACCAGGTGTTCGGCGACGCCAGCAAGCGCCACGGGCTGCCCATCCTCTATGTCAACCAGATCGGCGGCCATGACCAGCTGGTCTACGATGGTGCGTCGTTCGCGGTCGAGCCGGACAGCGGCGTGGTGTTCGAGGCCGAACGCTTCACCGAAGACCTGCGCACCTTGCGCTTCGACAACGGCCAATTCCTGACGCGCGATGGCGACGCCCCGCCAACGGTGTCCCGCGACGGTCTGCCGACCATGGCCTTCTACCAAGCGCAGATCATCCTCGGCCTGAAGGACTATGCACGGCGCTGCGGCTTCCAGCAGGCGGTCGTCGGCTCGTCGGGCGGCATCGACAGTGCGCTGACGCTGGCACTCGCCGTGCAAGCGCTCGGGCCGCAGAACGTGATGGCGGTGACGATGCCGTCGAGCTTTTCGTCCGCCGGCTCGGTGGACGATTCGGTCACGCTGTGCCGTAACCTCGGCATCGAACTGACCACTCACCCGATCGCTGACCTCGTGACCGGCTACAGCAAGCAGTTTGCGCAAAGCTTCGGCCGGCCGCTAGAAGGCCTGCCGCTCGAGAACCTGCAGGCCCGCGTGCGCGGCACGATCCTGATGGAGTACTCGAACAGCTTCGGCCACCTGCTGCTGACCACCGGCAACAAGTCTGAGATCTCGGTCGGCTACTGCACGCTGTATGGCGACACCAATGGTGGCCTCGGCCTGCTCGGTGATCTGTACAAGACGGAGGTGTTCGCGCTGTCACGCCACATGAATGAAGCCGCCGGCCGCGAGCTGATCCCCAACGCCATCATCGACAAGGAACCTTCCGCCGAGCTGGCGCCAGGGCAACGCGACGTCGACAGCCTGCCGCCCTACCCGGTGCTGGACGAGATCTTGAAGCTGCTGATCGAAGGCGATCGACTGGCCGCATGGGAATTCGCCGAGGCCACGGCCTTTGTCGAGGGCCTCCAGGCGGCAGACGAAGGCCGCGCACTGGTCGAGCGCATCCGCAAAATGATTGCGCGCAACGAGTACAAACGCCGCCAGGCGCCGCCGATCATCCGGGTTCGCGCCCGAGCCTTCGGCACTGGCCGTCAGATGCCGATCGCGGCCAAGTACTGACACGAGCACACAAGCAACAACTCCATGCGCACACCCCCACCTGCCGCCGTTCCCGCACTGCGTGCCGCCGTCTGCATCGGCCGCTTCCAGCCCTTTCATGCCGGCCACCTGGCGATGCTGCAGCGAGCGCTCGAGAAGGCGCCGCGCTGCGTCGTCGTGCTGGGCTCGTCCTTCCAGGCGCGCACGCCGAAGAACCCGTTCAGCTGGCAAGAGCGCGCCGAGATGATCCGCCTGAGCCTGCCGGAGCCGGACCAGGGCCGCGTGCAGTTCCTGCCGCTGCGTGACTGGTACGACGAAGCGCGCTGGACCGTGGCGGTACGTGAAGGCGTCGAGGCGCTGTGTCCGCCGTCGGCAGGCACCGGCGACATCGCACTCGTCGGCCACTTCAAGGACGCGACCAGCAACTACCTGCGCAATTTCCCCGGCTGGCGCATGCTGAGCGTCGATCGCCTTCACCCGGCTGACGCCACATCGCTACGCGATGCCTACTTCGGCTCGACGCGTGAAGACATGCCCGGCACGCTGGCCGCGCTGGTCGACCAGGTCTCGCCGGCGGTGAGGGCGTTCCTGCAAGGCTGGAGCGCACTGCCCGCCTTCGACGCACTGCGCGAGGAATGGACGATGCTGCGCAACTACCGCGCCGCCTGGGCGACAGCGCCCTACCCACCCGTGTTCGTCACCGTCGACACGCTGCTGCATTGCGCTGGCCACGTGCTGCTGATCCGTCGCGGCCAGGCCCCCGGCAAGGGCTTGTTCGCGATGCCCGGTGGTTTCATCGAGCAACGCGAAACGGCCTACCAGTCAGCGTTGCGTGAGCTGCACGAAGAAACAGGCCTCAATCTGCTGCCCGAAACGATGCGCCAATCGCTGCGCGCAACCCAGGCCTTCGACCACCCCGACCGCAGCCAGCGCGGCCGCACGATCACCCACGCCCACTACTTCGACTTCGGCGAACGCGAGCTGCCCGAGGTCCGCGCCGGCGACGACGCCGCCAGTGTGCAGTGGGTGCCCATCGACCAGTTGCCGAGCCTGGAAGACCAGTTCATGGACGACCACTTCCACATCCTGGACCACTTCCTCGGGCTGACGAACGGCACCTGAAGAAAAAGGGGCGCAGCCCTTGCGGACTGCGCCCCTCCATGGGTCTGGCTGTCAGGCCAGTTGCTCCACAGCACCAGCCGGCGCCGTAGCGTGGTGATGCAGCTGCATCGAGAACTGCGCCCTGCCGGATGACAGTGCGCGCAGGCTGCCGATGTAGCCGAACATCTCTTTCAGCGGCACATGGGCCTCGACCACCGCAGCGTTGCCGCGTTGGTCTTGGCCGCGCACATGCCCACGGCGGCGGTTCAGGTCGCCGATCACGTCGCCCAGATAGTCTTGCGGCGTGATCACCTCGACGGCCATGATCGGCTCCAGCACCTCAGGAGATGCCAACGCCGCTACCTCGCGGAAGGCCGCTGCCGCCGCCAGCTCGAAAGCCAGCGTCGACGAGTCGCGCTCGTGGTGGCTGCCATCCAGCAAGGTCGCGACAAAGTCGACGACCGGATAGCCGGCCACCACGCCCACCTGCGCTGCGCGGCGAATGCCCGCCTCGACCGCCGGGATGAACTCGCGCGGGATCGCGCCGCCCACCACCTGGTTCTCGAAGCGGATGCCTTCGCCACGCGGCAAAGGCGCTACGCGCAAGTGCACGTCGGCGAACTGCCCCGGGCCGCCCGACTGCTTCTTGTGCACGTGGCGGACCTCGGCCGTCGCCGTGATCGTCTCGCGGTACGCGACCTGCGGACGGCCGACCACCACGTCCACGCCGTGACGCGAACGCAGGTTCTCGACCGCCACCTCGAGCTGCAACTCGCCCATGCCGGAAAGAATCGTCTGCCCTGATTCGGCGTCATGCCGAATGTGCAGGCTTGGATCCTCGCGCAGCATGGAATGCAGCGCCTTCGACAGGCCCTGGCTGTCCACTTGCCGGCGCGGCTCGATCGACACGTCGATCACCGGCTCGGGCACCACGATCTCTTCCAGATGAACCGGATGAGCTCGGTCGCACAAGGTGTGACCGGTCAAGGTGTCCTTCAGCCCGACGATCGCGGCGATGTCGCCCGCCACCAGCTCGTCATGCTCGATGTGGTTGCCCGCATGCACCTCGTACAGCCGCGTCGCCCGTTCGCTGCGACCGGTGTTCGCGTTGAACACCATGTCGCCGCGCTTCAGGCGGCCGCGGTACACCCGCACGAAAGTCTTCGCGCCATGGTCGTCGCTGACCAGCTTGAACGCCAGCGCCGCGAACGGGCCCGTTGGGTCCGACTCGGGTTGGCCTTCGAAGCCAGCTGCTTCGCCGGGCCGAGGCAGGTAGCCCACGACCGCATCAAGCAGGGGCTCGACGCCGCGATTGCGGTAAGCCGAGCCTGCCAGCACTGGCACGAACGCACTCTTCAGCGCGCCCGCACGGATGCAGCGTCTCAAGGTCTCCACGTCGATCGTCTCGCCGTTCAGGTAAGCAGCCAACGCCGCATCGTCGTGCTCGACAACCGCTTCGACCAACCGGGCCCGATGTGCAGCCGCCAGCGCCGCCATGTCTGGCGGCACGTCGTCTTCACGATAGGGCTCGGCCGCATCGTCGCGGTCCCACAGCAGCGCGCGCATCGTCAGCAAATCCACCACGCCGCGGAAGCCCGCTTCTTCACCAATCGGCAATTGCAGCGGCAACGCGCGCACGCCCAGGCGCTCTTCCATCATCGCGACGACGCGAAGGAAGTCTGCCCCGACACGGTCGAGCTTGTTGACGAACGCGATGCGCGGCACGCGGTAGTTGTCCGCCAGGCGCCAGTTCGTTTCGGTCTGTGGTTCCACGCCGGCGACGCCATCGAACACGACGACCGCACCGTCGAGCACACGCAGCGAGCGATTGACCTCGATGTTGAAGTCGATGTGCCCGGGCGTGTCGATCAGGTTGATCTGCGTGCCCTTCCAGCGCACGGTGATCGCCGCGCTGTTGATCGTGATGCCGCGTTGGCGTTCCTGCGGATCGAAGTCCGTCACGGTGTTGCCAGTGTCGACATTGCCGATGCGATGGCTCTCACCCGTGTAGAACAGGATGCGTTCGGTGGTCGTGGTCTTGCCTGCGTCCACATGGGCGATGACGCCAATGTTGCGTAGGTTTCGTGGCGCCCCCAGGTCCGGACCTTGCCCGGCCCGCCCCCCAAGGGGGTTCAAAGATCTCGGGAGCGGCCCTGCGCTCTTTGTGGGTGTCGAGTTCATAGCGATTCTTTTCTCGTCGACGGCACGCTTCATGGTGTGCGCACCGCCGCCAGGTTGGCAAGGGCCAGCCCTGGCAAGAATCGCCAGGGCTAGCGCAAAAGTTGGTGATTGCGGCCGAAGCACGGGCGCAGCAAGTGGCTCACGCTTCGGCGAGTGCGAATCGTGGCAATCAGCTTGTCGTAGGTGCGCATGGTTGAACTCCAGAAAAAACAAAACCCCGGGAGGCGGTGGCCTGGCCGGGGTTGCTTGTCCCGGAAGGCACACGGCCTTCCGAACGCGAGCGAAAGGCGTGTCAGGTGGCGAAAGTCGCCTTGATCGCTGCGGTGTTCTTCATGATGTCGCTATTGTCCTCGCGTACGAAAGCGCCGACAAGCGGTGGGGACATCGGCTGTGGGGCCGATGTCACGTCGCGCTCATCTCGCTGCGCACCTGCATCAGTGCAAAGCCGAGCAGGTTCAACCCTTGCCATTGCATCGGATCGTTCGCGCGTTCATCGTCGGCCGCCAAACCGATACCCCAGATCGCATCGACAGGGCTGGCCTCGACCAGCACCTGATCACCCGTCTGAAGCAGGTAGGTCGCCATGGAGGCGTTCTGTTCGAACTTGGCGCGGTTGGCTCGCACCACGATGTCGAAACGCTGTTCCAGCCACACGGCGTCGTCGAAGCCTTGAACCTGACGGCCGGCCGCCTTGGCGGCGCCAGGGTTGGCGGCAGCCAATACCCGTGCGAGCGCTGCTTCATCGCCAAACAGGCGCGCCTTCTCGGCCATCATGAAATGTTCCGCCGTGAGGTAGCGCTGGCCACCCAGTTCGAAGGGCGCCTCGAGCCACTGGCTGAAGCAGCTGGACGAGACTTGGCCATCCTTGCGAGGGCGGTGCCCCCAGAAGTGCAGGTAGCGGAATGCATCGCCGGCCTGATGGCGCAGGCGAAGTTCATCCAAGTTCATTGGAATGGGTATCTTCATTCGCTGACCTTGCAGAGACTCGCCTGCGCCATAGTTGTGCGTCGGCAGATTCATTGCAGTTCCTCCGCCAAGCTGAGGTACTGCGCCGGCACCGCATCCGTCAGCCAGACGCCATTGGCCGATCGATAGAACAGGTGCCCGTCGGCATGCATCCACGCAGCATCGACCTTCAGCAACACGGACTCACCGCGGCGGGCACCGACTGCCGTGGCGGTTGACGCGCTTTCGCTCAGGTGGACATGGTGGCGGGCGCGCTTGGCCAGCCCTTGCGCCAGGATGGACGGCAGGAAGCGCTTCGTCGTGCCGTGCAACAGCACTCCGGGCGGCTCCAGTGGCGGCAGGCCCAGATCGACCTGGATCGAATGGCCCTGATTGGCGCGGATGCGGGTGCCGTCTTCGCTGAAGGCAAAGCGCTGCTTGTCGCTGGTGCGCACGATCTCTTCGAGCGCTTCGCGCGAGAGCACATGGCCCGCTGCGGCGCACTTCGCCAGCAGCTCGTTCACGGGCGTCCAGCCGGCCTCGTCCAACACGAGCCCGATCTGGCCGGGCTGATGGCGCAGCACGAGGCTGAGGAACTTGCTGGTCGACACGAGCCGATTCTGGCCCGCACTGTTCTTGTTCGTGGTCATCTTGTTGTTCTCCCTCTCGGAAAAGTCGTTCTTGTTTCGTCGTATTGTGTGGCCATAAGTTGTCCTGAGCAACTTACAACAAGTTGGACAATACAACTTACACTGCAGACCGTCAAGCGATGACGTCGCCCATGCCGTCTCGAGATCGCCACAGCCACGTTCCGAATGACCAGGATGACATGACCAGCAAGCCCATGGCACCGGCCAAGCCACCTGCCCCGCCCACGTTTCCGCTGCCCTACACCACGGTCGACGTCGTGATCTTCACGGTGCGAGCCGAGACGCTCGAAGTGCTGCTGGTCAAGCGGCCGGGCGACAGCAGTGAGCCGTTTCCCAGCCGCTGGGCGCTGCCGGGCGGTTTCGTCAACATTGATCTCGATGCCGACCTGCTGGCCTGCGCGCGACGCAAGCTGCTGGACAAGACCGGGGTCGTCAGCCCCTACCTCGAGCAGCTCGGCAGCTGGGGCGGCCTGGCCCGCGACCCGCGCGGCTGGTCGGCCACCCACGTCTACTTCTCGCTCATCCCCAGCGACGATATGCAACTTCGCCACGGCGCGAATGCTGCGGATGCAGCGTGGCTGCCTGTCGATCGCGCCCTGAAGACCAAGTTGGCGTTCGACCATGGCGCCATCCTGTCCGCCGCGGTCGAGCGCCTTCGCGCCAAGGTGGAATACACCTCGCTGCCGGCCTTCCTGCTGAACGAGCCGTTCACGCTGCCGCAGTTGCAGCAGGTCTATGAAGTGGTGCTGGGCCGGCCGTTGGACAAAAGCGGCTTTCGCACGCGCATGCTCGCGGCCGGCTTTCTGACCGAAGCAGGCCATGTGGATGGCACGTCGAACCGGCCAGCCATGGGCTACCGACTGCTGGACCGGGAGGCGGCGGTGGTCTTCCCACGCACGTTCAGCCCGCGCGGGTAAGACCACGCCCCCTCGCCACGAGTAGACCGGCCGGCAACTGCGGCAAGATGCGCGCATGTCCTCACCCTGCCCCTGCGGTCGACTGGATCCCCAAAAGCGGCCGTTGGCCTACGAAGCCTGTTGCGCGCGCTGGCATAGCGGCCCCACGCAATTCGACGCGTCGGACGCGGAGGCGCTGATGCGCTCGCGCTACAGCGCCTATGTGCTCGGCCTGTCCGACTACCTGCTGGCAACCTGGCACCCGAGCACTCGGCCTGCCGCGCTTGAGCCCGACGAGCCCGGCCTCAAATGGCTCGGGCTCGAGGTGCGAGACCACACGGTGCAAGACGCCGACCACGCCACCGTCGAGTTCGTTGCCCGCAGCAAGCTCGGCGGCCGGGCTTTTCGCCTGCACGAAACCAGCCGTTTCATCCGAGACCCGGCCAGCGGACGCTGGACCTATGTCGACGGTGACCTGCACTCCAGAAACGCTTGAACACAAGGCTTCGCCGATGCTGATCTTTGCCAACCCCCGCCATGCGCTGCACGACGGCCGCCACGAGATGTTCCGTGGTCGCCTGGTGCCCTGCCACGAAACACCGGCCCGGCTGGACCATGTGCTGGCCGAGCTGGGCCGGCGCCCGGTGGGCGAGCTGCGTGAAGCACCCCCCGTACCCCGCGCGACGCTGGAGCGCGTGCACGAGCCGCGCTACCTGAATTTCCTGACCACCGCCTGGGCCGAATGGGTGGCGCTCGACCCGGCCAACGCCGAGGTCGACGCCCTGCCCTCGACCTGGCCGGTGCGGGGCTTTCGCCACGACATCGAGCCACTCAACTTCGCCGCCCGCATGGGGTTGTATTCGTACGACGCCGGCACGCCGCTGACACCCGGCACCTGGGCGGCTGCCGAGGCCGGCGCCGCGTGCGCGGTGGCCGCAGCGCACGCTGTGGCCGGCGCCAATGCGCCTCGCGCCGCGGTGGCGCTGACCCGACCGCCCGGCCACCACGCCGGCGCCGACTTCTTCGGTGGCTACTGCTTCTTGAACAACGCCGCGTTGGCCGCCCAGGCCTTGCGCGACGGTGGTGCCAAACGCGTCGCGGTGCTGGATGTCGATTACCACCATGGCAACGGCACCCAGAGCCTGTTTTACGGCCGGTCGGACATGCTGACGATCTCGATCCACGGCGACCCGCGCACCGAGTACCCGTTCTTCCTGGGGCATGCGGACGAGCGCGGCGAAGGCGACGGCTTCGGCTACAACCTGAACCTGCCGCTGCCGGCGGGCACCGGCTTTGTCGCGTGGCGCACCGCGCTGATGGAAGCGCTGCACCGGGTGAAAGACTTCGGCGCCGACGCGCTGGTCGTGGCGCTGGGCGTGGACACCTACGAAGGCGACCCGATTTCCCGCTTCACGCTGGGCAGCGGCGACTATCTCCGGGTGGGCCTCGACCTCGCCTCCACCGGCCTGCCGACAGTCTTCACGCTCGAAGGCGGCTACGCGGTGGCGGCGATGGGCGTGAACGTGGTCAACGTGCTCGAAGGCTTTGCCTCGGCCGGCGCGGCCTGAAAAGCAAAAGGCCCGGCATGGCCGGGCCTTTCAGTGTGCGGACCGGGAGGCTCCGCCGCCGCCTCAGGCGACGAACTCTTGCCGCACCTTGGGCGACATCAGGCGGCGGATGACCCAGGCCAGCAGGCCGGAAGCCCCCAGCGTGACCACGCCCGACAGCACCTTGGCCGCGGTGGCGAAACCACCGAACACGCCGACAGCACCCATCGGCAGCGGGGTGTCGCGCAGCGTCGCGTCGACCAGTGATTGCACGAACTCGTGCTGCAGCCACAGGCTGGCCAGGTTGGCGGCGATCGCCACCACCACCAGGCCGATGAAGGCGCGGCGAGCCCATTCCAGGCGCATCAGCAGGCCAACGGCAGCCACCAGCAGCACGACCGCCAGGATCAGGCCGGCGCCCGTCACCCACGGCAGGTAGCTCAGCATCATGCCGCTGATCAGTGGCATTGGCTCGGACTGCACCGCTGCATCGAGCGCGGGCAGCCAGGAAGCCAGGGCGGCTTGCTGGATCGCACCAAATGCGCAGGCCACAGCGGCCATCACAATGGCAGCCCAGGCAGTGAGCGTGACGAAAAGCGAGCGGTATCCGAGGTAGTAGGTCTGGGGCATGGCAGTCTCCAGTGCAGGGACATCATGACGACTGCACATGTCCGCTATTTTTCCGTGCGCAACGAGACGTGTCATTCCCTCAAAAGAGGGTTCTCCCTAGGACGGGGGATATGCGCTCTCCGCAACGTCGCAGTCACCCCACACTCACTGTGACTATTCACGCCGAACTGCAACTTCTGTATCGCGCCGGGCGACGGCGCTCGCTGCTCATTCGTCCCAACTCAGACCCAGCAGCTCCTCGATCAGCGCCAGCAACTGCTCGATGTCGAGCGGTTTGGTCATGAACGCGCTCGCCCCGGCGGCCAGGCTCTTGGCGCGATCGGTGTTCGACGCATGGGCCGACAACGCAATGATCGGGAGCTTGGCATGCTCTGGCTGCGCGCGAATCTGGCGCGTGGCCTCGAGGCCTGACAGCACCGGCATCGCCATGTCCATCAAGATCAGGTCGGGTGGCGCGCGCAGGAGCCCTTCGAGCGCCTGCCTGCCGTCGGCCGCCTGGTCGAGCACGAAGCCGAGCTGACCCAGCGGATCGCAAAGCATGCGGCGGTTGTCCGCCACGTCGTCGACGATGAGGATGCGCCGCCGCGGGCCCTTGTAGCCGCCGGGCAGGCGCGCCGCCTCGGGCGCCGCGACGCCAGGCTCGACGACGGGCAGGTCGAGGTCGAACCAGAACCGGCTGCCGGCCCCAGGCTGGCTTTCGACATGGATCTCGCCGCCCATGCGGTGCACCAACTGGCGGCTGATCGCCAAGCCCAGCCCGGTGCCGCCGGCGCGGCGCTGCATATCGCCCACCTGTTCGAAAGGTTCGAAGATGGTCTGCAGCTGATTCGCGGCGATGCCCAGGCCGCTGTCGCGCACCTCGAAGCGCAGCTCGGCTTGGTTGCCGCTCGTGCGCAAGGTCTGAACCGACAGCACGATGTGCCCGCGGTCGGTGAACTTCAGCGCGTTGCCCAGCAGATTCAGCAGCACCTGGCGCAGCGCCTTCGGGTCGGCCCAGAGCGCGCTCGGCAGGCCGCCGCCGACATCGCAGTCGAAACGCAGGCCTTTCGAGTCGGCGCGCACACGAATCAGCGCCGCGATCTCGTGCAGCAGGGCCGCCGGCTCGATCCGCGCAGGATGCAGCTCGACCTTGCCGGCCTCGATCCTGGCCAGGTCGAGGATGTCGACGATCAGCGCCAGCAGGTGTTCCCCGCTGCTGCGGATGACGTCCAGCCCGGTGCGCAGCCGCTCTTCGCTCAGCGGATGGCTCATGCCAAGCACCTGGGCGTACCCCAGAATGCCGTTGAGCGGCGTGCGCAGCTCATGGCTCATGTTGGCCAGAAATCGGCTCTTGGCCTGGTTGGCCACTTCGGCCTGTTCCTTGGCCACCCGCAACTCTGAGGTGCGCTGCGCCACCATCTCTTCGAGGCGGTCGCGATGGGCCAGCAGTTCGGCCCGGTGCGCCAGCAACTCGGCTTCGACCACGGCACGCCGGGCCAGCTCGGCCTCCAGGCTCTGGTTCATCTCGTTGAACGCGACGGCCACGTCGTCGAGTTCGTCGGGTGCGTGGCCCCTCGGGCGGGCCAGCTGGAGCAAGCGGTCGCGCACGCCGGCGCCGTAGCCGCGTGCGTAAGCGGCGATGTGCTCGAGGTGGCGCGTGATCCAGCGGCTGACGACGTAGAGGATGAACAAGGCGATGAAGAAGGTCTTCGTCGCCTGGGTCGCCAGGATCACCAGCGTGCGGTCGATCAAGCGCCGGTACACGCCGTCGAAGCCCGCCACCACTGTCAGCGTACCCAGCGCCTCGCGCGACGGGGTGGGGGCATGCAGCGCGTAGCGCCGCGTCATGCCCGCGCCCAACGGCGGCGTGCCGGCTTCGAACTGCTCGCCCGCCTGGCCCTTCAACTGCACGTAGCGCAGATCGCGCATCTTCAGCATGCCGCTGAGCTGCAGCTGCGTCTGGTTCTTGTCGAAGGACCACAGGCTGCTGGCCAGGGTGTCGAGGTAGGCGCTCTCGACCTGGGCGAACTCGGTGTCAATCTCCGACACATCGCGTGAGTAGTCGAGATAGAGCTGGATCGCCGTGGCCAGCAGCGCCAGGCAGGTGCTGGCCAGCACGATGGCCCCGAGCAGACGGCGCCCCAGGCGACGACCACCGGCATGCACCGGAAAAAAGGCCATCAGCGCCCGACCTCGCGCTGGGCCTCGAGGCGGTAGCGTTCAACCAAGCCTTCGGCCTTCATCGCCCTCAACACCACTGCCAGACGTGGCGCCAACTCGGCATGCTTGCGAAGAAGATAGGGGTACAGGGGCGCTGCCTGGAGAGCCAGCACTCGGCGGATCGTGGTGGCGCCGTTCAATTCCGCGGATTCCAGCGTGCTCAGGACGGAGAGATCGACGTCACAGAAGAGATCGGTGCGCCCCGTCAGCAGCATCTTCAGCCCCTGTTCGGCTTGGGTGACATCGACCATTTGCTCTCGCGGCAAGACGGACGCCAGCGCCTTCTCGCAGAAGATCACGCCGCGGCGATAGCTGACTCGCAGCTTCGTCGCAGAAAGATCTTCCAGGCGTTTCAACTCGAGCGTGGCATCTGCGGCATAGAGCGTGAAGACGATATCGAACACCGATTCGTCCACGCGAATCAGTTCGGGGTGGGCATCCGCATAGATGAGCGCCCGCGCCACCTCGCCGTCGATAGCGCCTTGGTCCAGCAGCGCCCCGATACGCTGGGTGGGGTAGGTCACCAGCTCCACCCGCAAGCCCAGACGCCTGAAGGCCTCGCCGTAGAGTCGCCGGCTGAACTTGGCCAGAGAGCCTGCCTCCGGGTCCACCGTGCCCATCACGAACGGCTGCGCCGGCGCAGCCTGGGCTGTCGATAGCCAGAGCGAAAGAAAACACAGCAGCCCGGCCGTCAAGACAAGGCGATCGAGCCGATGGCGCGCGCGGCCGGTCATCGCTGCCCGACCTCGTGCAGGGCTTCGAGGCGGTAGCGTTCGATCAAGCCTTCGGACTTCATCGCCTTCAACACCGCCGCCAGGTGCGGCGCCAGCTCGGCATGCTTGCGAAGAAGATAGGGGTACAGGGGAGCCGTCTGGAGAACCAGCACTCGGCGGATCGTGGCAGCGCCCTTCAGTTCCGCCGAGTTCAGCCCGCTCAGGATCGAGATGTCGACGATATCGGCGCTGCAAAAGACGTCGCTGCGCCCTGTCAGCAGCATCGTCACTGCCTGGTCGTCTTGCGTGACGTCGAGAATTTGCTCCGGTGACAGAACGGACTTCAGCGCCCTCTCGCAATAGAGTACGCCGCGGCGGTAGTTGGCTCGCAGCTTCATCGCGGGCAGATCTTCCAGGCGCTTCAGTTCGAGCGCAGCGTTTGCGCTGTAGAGCCCCCACACGACATCGAACACTGATTCATCCACGCGAATCAATTCAGGGTGTGCCTCGGCATAGATGCGCGCCCTCGCCACCTCGCCGTCGATGGCGCCCTGGTCCAGCAGCGCCCCAATGCGCTGGGTCGGGTAGGTCGCCATCTGCAAGGGAAGATCGAGGCGCCTGAAGGCTTCGCCGTAGATCCGCCGGTACCATTTCGCGAGGTAGGTCGTTTCCGGGTCCACCATGCCCATGACGAACGGCGGTGCCGGCGCGGCCTGGACTGTCGGATGCCAGAGCGAAAGAATGCACAGCAGCCCGGTAGCGATGGCAAGACGATCGAGCCGATGGCGCGCGTGGGTGGCCATTACCGCCCGACCTCGCTCAGGGCTTCGAGGCGGTAGCGTTCGATCAAGCCTTCGGACTTCATCGCCTTCAACACCGCTGCCAGGCGCGGCGCGAGCTCAGCGTGCTTGCGAAGGAGATAGGGGTACAGGGGCGCCGTTTGGAGAACCAGCACTCGGCGGATCGTGGTGGCGCCCTTCAATTCCGCGGACTGCAACGCACTCAGGACGGAGAGATCGACGTCGCAGAAGAGGTCGGTGCGCCCCGTCAGCAGCATTTTCAGCCCCTGTTCGGCCTGCGTGACGTCGACCATTTGCTCCAGCGGCAAGACGGTCGCAAGCGCCTTCTCGCAGAAGAGCACGCCGCGGCGATAGCTGATTCGCAGCTTCATCGCCGAAAGGTCCTCCAGGCGTTTCAACTCGAGCGTTGCGTCCGCCGCATAGAGCGCGAAGGCGATATCGACCACCGATTCATCGACGCGAATCAGTTCGGGGTGGACCTCTTCGTAGATGCGCGCCCGCGACACCTCGCCGTCGACGGCGCCCTGGTCCAGCAGCGCCCCAATGCGCTGGGTGGGGTAGGTCGCCAGCTCCACCCGTAAGCCCAGACGCTTGAAGGCCTCACCGTAGAGCCGCCGGTACCATTTCGGGACATAGGTCGTCTCAGGGTCCACCATGCCCATGACGAACGGCGGCGCCGGCTCGGCCCACACGGTGGCCGGCCAAAGTGAAAGAAAACTCAGCAAGACGAGGACGGGCAGACGCATGTGCAAAGTCCTTCTCACTTGCGCGCAAATTCGCGCTCGACGTCGAGACGATAGCGCGCGATCAGGCCTTCGGACTTCATCTGTTTGAGCACGCCCGCCAGGCGGGGCGCCAGCTCGGCATTCTTGTGATGCAGGTACGGATAGAGGGGCGCCGATTCGCTCAGCACGAGCAGCTTGCGGATCCGCGTCACACCCTTGAACTTGCCGGCGTACAGTGCCGAGGCCACCGAGAGTTCGGTGTCGCAATGGAAGAACCCGGGCGGGCCTTGCAGCAGGTTCTCGAGCCCTTGTTCGGTGCTCGTCACATCGAACAGGCGCTCGGCGGGTTGCCATTTCTTCAGCGTGTTTTCGCACACCACCACACCGCGCCTGTATTGCGCGCGCAGGTTCGAGGCCGCCAGGTCGTCGAGCCGATTCAGCTGCACCGTGGCGTTGGCGACGAACAACGCAAACTGCCCGTCCGCCACAGCCTCTTCGACGCGGACCAGATCGGGGTGCGCGGCGGCGTAGCTCAGGGTTCGCCAGGCCTCGCCGTCGACCTCACCTCGTTCCAGCATCACGCTCAGGCGCAAAGTCGGGTAGGAAACGAATCGCACCGGAAGCCCGAGCCGCCGGAACGCCTCGATGTAGATGCGGCGAATCCACTGCCCGGCGAAGCTGGCCTCGTCGTGATCGGTGCCCATCACGAACGCCGCCGCGGGTGCCGGCCCTGCCTGCGCAGGCAGCAACCCCATCGCGAGCAACAGACCCAACGCCAGCGCGCGCCGGCGTTGGCATGCGGGTCGAGCCAGGGCTCGGCGCGGCATCGGACCGAAGTTGGTGGTCATGGGTACACCCGAGCGCATCGCATCGTCCTCTGAAAGGGAGTTCACCCTTTGTCGAAGCAGGCGCGCAGTGGGCTCGCTGGAACAGCAGTGTGCGATAGTTCCCAGCGGATTGTGCTGGCGTTTCGCGCCAGTCGCCAGGGGATTCGTTCGGCAGCGGTCGGGCCATTGGCAAGCGCATGAGCCGGAGCAAACACGCCGGTGATTCGCGCTCTTCACGCTCTACCCACCATCGCTGTGACCAGCTGCCCCGATCTGCAAATCCTGTATCGCGACGACGACCTGCTGGTGATTGACAAGCCACCGGGTCTGCTGGTCCATCGCACCGGACTCGACGCGCACGAGACCGACACGGTGCTCGAGCGTTTGCGCCAGCAACTCGGCGCCGACACGCCCGCCGGCCTGGGCCCGGCACACCGACTGGACAAGGGCACTTCGGGGCTGCTGGTGCTGGCCTGTCATGCCGATGCAGCCCGCGCGCTGGGCGCGGCGTTCGATGAAGGCACGGTCACCAAGCGCTACCTCGCGCTGGTGCGGGGCTGGCCGGCCGAGGCCATCGAGCTGGACCACCCGCTGGCGCGCGATCCCGAACTGCCCAGCAGCGGCCAGCTGCAGTTGCCGGCACGCACGCTGTTCCGCCGGCTGGCGCGGGTCGAGTGGCCGTTTGCCGTCGATGGCCGCCACCCGAGCAGCCGCTACGCGCTGGTCGAGGCTTGCCCTTTGAGTGGCCGGCGCCACCAGATCCGCCGCCACCTGAAGCAGCTGGCCCACCCGATCGTCGGTGATTCAACCCACGGCAAGGGGCCACACAACCGGGCAGTGGCCGCCTGGCTGGGCATCACCCGGCTCTGGCTGCATGCCGGCGCGTTGGAGTTGCCCCACCCCGCCGATGGGCGCACGATGCGCTTCGAAGCCCCGTCCGGCCCGGACTGGGACACGCTGCGGGCCCACGGCCCGTGGCTGCCGGGTTAGCGAATCAGCTCAACCGAACCGCACCGCGTAGATTGGCGGCAGGTGCGCAAACGGGTGTTGCCAGTGCTCACCGCCGTCGCTGCTCGCCCAAAGCTGGCCGGTGGTGCTGCCCATCAGCAGGTGCTGGCCATCGTCAGCCACCACCAGACCATGGCGGTAGACGAGGTCGTAGCAGTCCACCACCGGCAGGCCGTCGCGCAGCACGTCAAAGCTCTGCGCGCCGTCGCCGGTGCGTTGCACTGCCAACGCGCCGTCCACCGGTACGCGCTGCTGGTCGGCCACGCCCGGCACGAACCAGGCAGTCTGCGGGTCGCTGGGGTGCGCCGCCACGGCAAAGCCGAACGACGAGAGCGGCGCGGTCTTCACCTCGTCCCAGCTCATCGCGTTGTCGGTCGAGCGCCAGATGCCGTTGTGGTGCTGGCACCAGAGCACGTCGGGCGACGCGGCGCAGCGCGCGATGCGGTGCGGGTCCTGAATGCGCGGGTCGTCGGCCCGCTCGGGCGGCATGTAGGCCGCACTCAGGCCCTTGGCCCGCATCGTCCAGCTCTGGCCGGCGTTGCCGGTGTGCCAGACGCCGCCGCAGCTGACGCCCAGCAGCCATTCGTCGGCGTTGGCCGGATGGGGGCAGATCGAGTGGATGCCCGGCGTGTCGTAGCCACCGCCAAACCATTCGGCCCGCTCGGGTTGGTGCCACAGGGCCTCGTTCAGCGCCCAGCTCCGGCCACCGTCTTCCGACACGAACAGACCACCGGGCAAGGTGCCGGCCAGGATGCGGCTGCCGGCGCGTTCCATCACCAACACCTGCAGCAGGTTCCACGCCGGGCCGGTGGCGCCTTCAGGCTGCGGCGGATAGGCCGGCGTCGTCGTCTCGGCCCAGGTGGCGCCGCCGTCCTGGCTGGCGTGCAGCTTGACGCCGAAGTGGCCCAGGTTCAGCGCCGCCAGCATGCGGCCCTGCCCGTCCGGCGGCAGCACGCTGCTGACCGGCTCGCCGAGGAAGCTGACCTTTTCAATCTGCCAGCCACCGGCTGCGTCGCGCCGGCGCAGCTCGAACAAGCCTTTGCGGGTGGCGACCCAGGCGTGGTCGTTGGAAGTCGTCATCGGGTCATCCTCCAGACAAGGCTTGCAGCACGTAGACCGCGCTGCCGGGTTGCAAGGGTTGGTCGAGCCGTACGCGCTCGAGGCAGCGCTCGCCGTCGATGAAGATCACGACGTTGGCGCGCAATGCGCCCTGGTCGTCGAGCACGTAGCCGCGCAGCCGCGGGTTGGGGGCGAAGGCGTCGTCCAGCGCGGCACGCAGCGTGACGGCGCGGCTCTGGATCTCGGGCGTGTCGACGAAGCGGCGCAGCTGCTGGGTGAACTGGACGGTCGGCATGGTCGTGGCCATCATCGCGAGCCCCCCGCCCCTACGCAATCGCGGAATGCACCCACCCCAGCGTGGGCCCGTCAAGGCACGGACAATCGCCGGCGATCCCGCAGTCCCATCCGGCGCTCGCCCGCCGACTCAGTCCCATGCCCACCGGCCTGCTTGCCGCCGCCCTGTCCTACGCTTTGTGGGGCTTGTTCCCGCTCTATTTCCACCAGGTCAGCGAGGTGCCGGCTTTCGAGATCGTGCTGCACCGCTCGGTCTGGTCGCTGGTCTTCGTGCTGGGGCTGCTGACGGTGATGCGGCGCTGGGCCTGGGTGGCCGACGTGCTGCGCCAACCGCGCACACTGCTGATCTTCAGCGCGAGCGCGCTGCTGCTGTCAACCAACTGGGTGGTCTACGTCTGGGCAGTCAACCATGGCCGGGTGATGGAAGCGAGCCTCGGCTACTTCATCAACCCGCTGGTCAACGTCGCGCTCGGCATGGTGTTCCTGCACGAGAAATTGCGCGCACCGCAACGCTGGGCGCTGGCCGTCGCCGCGGCCGGTGTCGCCTGGCTGACCTGGACGGCCGGCGTGCCGCCGTGGATCGCGCTGGCGCTCGCCTTCAGCTTCGGCCTCTACGGCCTGCTGCGCAAGACAGCCCCGCTGGGCGCGCTCGAAGGCCTGGCGCTGGAGACCGCGCTGCTCGCGCCGCTGGCCATCCCGGCGCTCGCCTGGTTAAGCAGCCATGGCGGCGCGCTGTCGCATGCCAGCCCGGCCACCTGGGGCTGGCTGCTGTTCGCCGGCCCGCTGACCGCCGTGCCGCTGCTGATGTTTGCCTATGGCGCCCGCCGCGTCACGATGGCCACGTTGGGCCTGCTGCAGTACCTGGCACCGACGATCCAGTTCGCCCTCGCGGTGTGGGTCTTCCACGAACCGTTGAAGCCCGAACGGCTGGTCGGCTTCGTGCTGATCTGGATCGCGCTGGCGCTTTACAGCGCCGAGTCGCTGTGGCGGCTGCGCCAGACGGCGCCAGCGGCGGCCTGACGACGCTCATCCTGCACCGGGTCGCCCTCAGGTCGGCCGTGGCATTGCCCCGGCCATCGGGCGCCCCTTCACGATAGATCTTCGTGCAGGCAGAGGATGTTGCCTTCGGTGTCTTCAAACCAGGCGGCCTTCTCCGAGCCCAGCACGCAGACGTGGTTGACTGTCTTCAGGCCCGGCAGGTCGTAGTCGGCGAAGGCCACGCCGCGTTCCGACAATGCGGCAACCGCCTTGCCAATGTCAGCGACCCGGAAGCTCAGCGCCGTGTGGGTCGCCTGCGTGCCGCCGGGCTTGGGAAACAGCGCCAGCTCGGTGCCGCTGCAGCGGTAGATGAACTTGCCGTCGGGCTTGGCGCCCATCGGCGTCAGCCCCAGGCGCTGCTCATAAAAGGCCCGGGCGCGGGCCAGATCCTTGACCGGCAGCATGCAGGTCACCGGGCTGTCGTCGAGCATAGACATCACGCTCTCCTCCGGCGCGGGCTGCGCCTCGGCGGGTTGTACGCCCGGTGCGTGCTGCCGTCCAGCGACGAAACCCGGTCAGCGCAGATCGCCTGCCAAACTAGCGAGGGTATCGGCCGGGATCGCCATGTGCGCCGGGTAGTTCGTGTGGTCGCAGCCCAGGCGCACGGCCGCGCCAGCGCGCACCGCCTGGCAAGCGTCTGCCGGCAGCTCGAAGCGCAGGAAGTGCACCGACGAGGTCTTCTGCTCGTTCTCGCGGTCCAGGTCTTCGTCGGCGATCGCGTAGGCGCGGGCGTGCCCTTCGACCTCGACGAACATCCGGTCCTCCACACCGATCAGTCGGGCCAACTCGCGTGCGCGCTCGTTCGGGTCGGGGTACTCGATCAGCATCGTCGCCTTCCAGTTGCTGCCATCGGGCACCAAGGGCAGGTAGGTGTCGATCTCGGCCTGGATGCCCTCTTCTTCGAAGATCTTCTCGATGTGCAGCATCTCCTGGATCTGGCGGCGGATGGTCTGCTCGTCTTCGAACTGCAGCGTGATGTGTTCGCCCAGGTGCACGCTGCGCAGGCGCCGGTGCGCAATGACCGACGGCTTGTCGGTCTTGCGGATCCTGGCGTAGGCCTCGAGCGTGAGCAGGCTGTCTCGGGTGATGGTCATCGTCGTGTCTTTCAAATACCGTAGGCCTGGCGCACCAGGCTGATCGGGTGCTTCAGCGCCTTGGCCGGCGTGCCGGCAATTGCCATGCCTTGGGCGATGTGGTGGCCTGCCAGCGCGCAGTCGCTGCTGATCACATCGGGTTCGTCCTTGGCCATCGCCTTGAACACCGGTTTGCCGATTTTCATCGCCACCGGGTGGAAAGGCGTCTTCACGCCGTAGGTGCCGGCGTGGCCCGAGCAGCGTTCGACCGTGTTCAGTTGCACCGTCACCGTCTGGCCGATCAGCTTGAACATCTCTTCGGTCTTGCGGCCGATGTTCTGCACCCGGCCGTGGCAGGGGATGTGGTAACTCACCTTGCCCAGCGCGGCCTTGAAATCGGTCTTCAGCAGGCCGTCCTTGTGGCGCGCCATCAGGTACTCGAAGGGGTCGAACATCGCCTCCTTCACGCGCTGCACGTCAACCTCGTCAGGGAACATCAGCGGCAACTCTTGCTTGAACATCAGCGTGCAACTGGGCACCGCGCTGATGATCGCCCAGCCCTCGCGCGCATAACGCGCCAGCACTGGGACGTTGGCCGCCTTGTGCTCGGCCACCGAGTCCAGGTCGCCCAGCTCCAGCTTGGGCATGCCGCAGCACTGCTCTTTCTCGACGATCTGGTACGGGATGTCGTTATGTGCCAGCAATTTCAACAGGTCGTGCCCGATGCCAGGCTCGTTGTAGTTGACATAGCAGGTCGAGAAGATCACCACTTTCCCCGGCGTGCGCTGGCCGTTGGTGATCGTTTCGATATCGCCGTTGGCGCGTGCCTTCCAGCGAAAGCGGCTGGTCGCGAGCTCAGGCAGCCAGGCGTCGGGGTGCACGCCCAGGTGCTTGTCCAACTGGCGCCGCATCACCTTCGTCTTGTTCACCTTGTTGACGATCTGCACGACGATCGGGATGCCGGCGAACTGGCCGTGCACGTCGGTCGAGGCCAGCAACTGCTCGCCCTTGCCCACATGGCCCTGCTTGAACTTGATCGCTTTGGCCCGCAGCATCAGGTGCGGGAAGTCGACGTTCCAGGGGTGCGGCGGCACGTACGGACACTTGGTCATGTAGCAGAG
>Ga0307515_10002775_pt1 | contig 37353 bp, 7 predicted proteins | sample 17_EM_MG_FD_194513 | JGI IMG/M metagenome (GOLD analysis project Ga0307515, IMG submission 194513) | Populus trichocarpa ectomycorrhiza microbial communities from riparian zone in the Pacific Northwest, United States - 17_EM | ecosystem: Host-associated > Plants > Roots > Unclassified | place... | reverse complement strand
TTCCTGCGAATTCTTGCAATTGATAAACTCAATATCTTACCTTTCGTTCTTTCTGCCACTGTATCGCGGCACGTTGCTGGGACAACCTCCTAGCCAAATATCTGATTGGAAGTTCAATCAAATCGGCTGTTAATTAGGCTAGCTTCAATCAAATACGGCCCGTGCGTCAGTCAATCAAATATCCTGGCAATCAGTCCGGATATTTGACTGTTGGCAGCACTGATTAGCTCTGCGCCATACCATAGTTTCTAACTTGGCTTTAGTCGTTACGTACTCTACGCCTTATATAACTATAGAACTCTATCCTAACCTTCCTTAGCCTGTTCCCTTTAGTAGATCTAATTGTTAATCTTAATCGCTTAATCTATTAGTTCCCTTAGGGTATCCGCATCTTCTATTAGGATGATTATGTCCTAGACTTTAGCCTTAAGTCCTTATTTATACTATACTATAAGCGCCTTATTATTCCACTTAACTTACGTCGCTAGCGTTTAGAACTATATTATATACTTAATTACTAAGGTCCGTTACGTAAGGTTTTAAAGTCTCCTTTCCGCCGTAGTTGTTGCCTTCGGGTCCCCGAATATCTATATAAGTCTTTTTATAAACCCTTCCTAACTTAAGAACATGTACCGCATATCCTAATTAGTGGTCGTCATTCCATTTACCTATATTTCCGTAAGGTAAGGCTTAAACTACTTAAGTGCTCTTCCTGATAGGAATAGTCCTGTATACGCTATTCGATCTATAGGTATTGCTAGCTTTACTCCTTCCTGCGTAACCTTAAAGTGCATTTATGTAAGGAATCCTTTAAGCTTTGATTTCTTTTCTGAGTATCTTTTAATTAATAGTAACTTAACCTTTGCTGCTCCTATTCTATTAATCCTATTTTCTAACGTTATATTATTCTCTATTAGCTAGTTAACTATCTCTTATAGCTGTCTGACCGTTACAAGTTGCTGTAAGTTAGTGTCTGCTATACTAGTGTTGTTACCTAACCTTAAAGTAGTTGCCGCCGTCAATAGCGTTGTGGCTGGTGCTTTTAGTGGCATATTATTCAACTTTCTATTATTTAATACCGTAACTAGGTAGTAATTGTGTAACGGAACCTTATAGCAGGAACTACGATAGGCTTATTATTAGGCTAGGTGTATAGGTAATGCGAATTAAAGTTAATAACGTAATAATAACTGGTGGAGTAGTTGCCTAACAGATTAACTCTAATTATATTCTAAGAATTACTACAAGGAAGGAACTATCTAGGTAGGGACCGAGGGTCCTTAAATACACAACCGTACTCCTATAAAATCCTTCTTATACGTAATATACGTCTTATATATAAGGTACGTAAGTTTATCTTGTTCCTCCCGTTTAATACGTAGCATATTATGTGACCTCAGCTACCATTCCTCATCACATGGTTCTACCGGCTCTATTCTAGACTGTACCTAAATTAACCAACTAGCTTCTTCCGACTCCTCTCCTAGTAGTTATAACATAGTACTTAAAGCGTCCGTAATATATATAGTATTTCTTAAAGGAAAGCTTAGCAGATATGCAAATTTATTAACTAGCTTATGTGTTGCTAATATATCGCAATATATATATTATGGTCGCCATTAATAAAATAGTTTACTTTATTAATATTAATAGATATATTAGGCCGAAGAAGTATATTATTATCCTAAAATAAAAACATCTTTAAATAATAGAGTTAATAGGTATTTACAATAAAGGACTAGCTTTAACATTTTTATAGTAAGATTTACGGCGCTTAATAAAGTAGGTTTATAGGGGGTAATTTTAGTAAGGGGGTTACCTTCTTAAGGGATAACCTTTTAGTAGAAGTAATTACTAGATCTTATCTACCTCGCTAGTTTATCTAATTACTAAAGGTATATTTTACACCTAAGCTAAAAGCAATTAGTTAATTTACTAAATATAAAATACTAAAAATATTATTCTTTCTTTAATGCTAACGCCAGATAAGAAATAATAAAACTATTACAGCCAGCTAAAATACCCTATTATCTTCTCCAAATCTTCTAACCTTTACTTTAGTATTTTAGTTAATAGCTTCCTACTTCTTCTAAAGCTACTACTCCCACTTCTCCCCTTTATACTTTTCCTTAAATAATTTCTTAGCTTATTTAAGTAGATCTTCTCTAAAATCATTCTCTAATACCACTAATAACGCCTATCTAATAGTACATTGTATAGATCCATCCTCTGCAACATAAAGAGCCTCAATATACTTAACTATGTAATTATTATCCTCTCTATTACGTGGATATCTTACCATCTTCTAAAGCCGCTTCTTCCGTTATAGGTCTTAGTCCTTTTCTCTAAACTCCGCCTTAAATAAAACCTTAAACTAGCTATAATACTCTTTTCCTACTAAACTATCCATTAGTACCTCTAATAACTCCCATCTTATAGTAAATAGCATAAACCTGTTATTTATAAGGTAAACAGCTTTAACAGATTTAACTATATAACCTATATTCTTGTTATTAGGTGGATATACATAAAGGAGCATTTCCTTTACCTTTCTAGTCTTCCCTATTTTTCCCCTTAAGCGTTTATATTACTTAGCGGATTAACCATTTTAAGGGAGTATAGAGGAATTAATAAGTAAGGTAGGCCGTTTCTAAGTAAGAGTATTCCAAGATAGAGCATTAATGCTAGATAGTGGAGCCTTGGCTTAAAGTAGGGCGTATTAACTTTATTACTTCGGTAATAATTAATATATAGGGTCTAATCTGCTTACAGTCTTAGCTAAACCATGCTTATAGATAGCATTTTTTAAAGAAACATATTAGATGGGCTAGAATGCTTTTAAAATTATCTTAGGCATACCTTAATAAGCTCTTTAAGAATATACTCTTCTTATACTTGCGTTACTCTCTACAGGATTACTATTAATACAATACTCTATAGCTAAATCACTTTAGGGGAGTATTTGCTCTAAATGCTGGTCACTATCTTGTTTAGAGTTGACCCCCTTACTATAAAGGTATTTGCCGTAAACGTTATTAGTATCTATCTCAGTCGGACTTAGTACATAAAAATTACCAACCCCTACTGCAGATTCGTCCTATAGTTCTTCTTTAGTAAGTTTATTGCGAAAGTTAGAACGTCTAATCCTAGTTATTTAGGCGCAGTCCAGTCTATTTTATAGCCTACTTCCTTACTCTTAAAGAGTATTAGCGTTCTAATTACTTATATAGTCGCTAGCGCTATTAGAGCTAAAGCCGCTCCTATACGTTTTAGAGTAATTAGGGGCCAACTCCTCGCCCTAGACGCCTATATTACTTATAGTTATTTAGGGGTTGCCTTAATTAGAATTCTTAGAGGGGGTTAAAGGGTATTTTAAGACTAAAATAATTCTAACTGGCTTCTTTAGCTACTTGTCTACCTTATTAGTACTTTCGCTAATATTATAATTTTAGTAGTTAAGGCTCTAGCTATTATTGATGCTATTAGTGCTTTCTAGTTTAGCACCTAGATAACCAACTATAATATTATTTAGGATACTAGAAATAGAAGTAAAGCCAGTTTAGTCGCTAATAGTAGTGGTCTTAAAGCTTTGGGCATTGTGGTGGGATAGGCCACTATATAGTTTTTTAGTATTCGGTGTAGCTAGTTTATCTATAGTATAGTATAAGCAATTTTCTTAAGCCGATTATAAAGAAATCTTAAATATAATATGTTTACCTTTACCGTTAACTAATACTCTAGCCCCAGCTCCAGATCTGTATCCATTATAGGGATGGCCGCTTTCCTAACTCCTGTTATTAAACAATTGCTTAGTGGTCGCATATTAAGGATTAAGGCCGAAATTTCCCATTTTCCTTCTCCAATATTTCTTAAAAATAAGGTCTTCCATTTCTAGAAGGTAGTTATTACTGTTATCATTATAGGGGCCGCCAGAAGTTTTCTTAGTAATATTGTTTTTAATAATAGACAAGTTTCCTATATTATATTAGATACTATTACTACAATCTAACTGCGTGTATACTTATTTTAGGCCCTAGTTAGGTTATTTCTAGTTATTTAGCACTCTATAATAGTTTTTTCCGGGGTAAAGGCTATAAGATTAATAATTAACGTAAAACTCTTATTTCTTTTAGTAAATTGCCTACCTTATCTACTAGTTATAATAGGAGGCAATTACGTGTTAGGTAGTTGGGGTATAGCTTAGGCCTAGATATCTAGGTAGTTAGTGCTTTAGATATATAAAAAGATTAAAAGTCTATTATAATTTAAGGTTTAGGATGGAAAGATATAGAAGTAATAAAAAAATCTTTTTAAGGAGTAAGATAATCTAGGAATTAGTAAAAGAGCGTATTCTTATATATATGCTCTTAGCATAGCCTAGTCCTTAGCTAGTTTAATCTGTTATTCTCTCTATACTTACCGCCAAACCTAATAGTAACGGCGGTGGCTTAGTTTACGTAGCTTTGGGCTAAGGCGTTATAGTATATAAATATTGCGCCTATCCCCTAGGAATTGGTAGTGCCTACAGTACTAGAATCGGCTTAATAAGTTAACTTCTAGCTAGAACCACTTAGAGAGTCGTCTAAGGCTTTTGCGTTGCTTCCCCTATTAAATCCTTTAAATATTCTCGCATAATACTACTTCTTTTAGTTAGTAAATGCATAAATAAACATTGCTGTCTAAGCCTTACGGCACTAGGATCTATGTTAATAGTGCTATGTCCGCAACCTCTATAAGTAGTAGCAACACTAATATCCATCAGCGGTACTAGATTAGCTTACTCCGCCCCTTTCGGCCATATAACTTTTCCCTCCTTTACTGGTCCTAATAGTAGATACCTTAGGTGCCCCTAGTATAATAGTGTGACGTAGTTATCCTAGATTAACAATATACTATAGTATTACCGTTAAATCCAGACCGTATATCCCCGGTTATTCTCCACAGATTTTAATTTTAGGCCTTTCTAAAAAGGGCTAAAACTAATGCCTAGGAAATAGAGAGCTAATAGAAAACCCTAGATCCTAGCCTATTAGCCTTAATTTATCCTATTTATCTACTAAAATATACTACTTACTCTTTCTTATAAGACAGAGACCCTATAGTAGAGATAAAATTAACTAGTCTAGAGTAATTTGGCGGGTACTTATACGAAACATTTATAGAGCTCTACTGACCCGTTCCGGCGCTGTAATAGCTTTATATAATAAGGCATTTCCTTTATTAGTTGGAAGATTGACTTAGTAGTCCTTTAGTTAAGTTCACCCTTTATCTAAGCCCTCTACTGTCCTTTCGCTGCGCCCTCCTGCCCCACTTATACTCCTACTGCTGTAGTAGTTATTTTAGTAACTAGCTACGGTTTAGGCTCCGCAGCTCCTTATTTTGACTACAGCCTCTTAAGTTATATTATTAAAGCGGTAAGGATAAGACATATTCTTTATTTAGCTATAGCAATGGCGTAGTAGAGTGCTAGCGCTAAAGTAATTTTTAGCATAACGTCTAAGTGTTTAAATAGGCGTCTTAACTTTAGGGCAGGCTATTACTTAATAGAGCTAAGATAATAGAATATAGATAAAGTGGGACTATGTGAAAATTAGAACTAGAGACCTAGATAGCCTATAAAAAGAATACTAAAGAGGAAAATAAATAGAAGGAGCGCAGAGAGAAAAAGAGGCTTAGAGAGAGGATATAATATCAGCCTCCCCGAATCTAGCGTATCTATTCGAGGTAGTCTATGCCGAGATTATAACGGTAGCATGTAGGCCGCAAGAGTAGAAATAACGGTTAAATATTTAGGAGTCATTAGCTAAGAGAGCGTGCATCTCGGTGTTGGTCGTGATTGGAAGTTCAGTGTTGAGGGGGGGCGCAGGCCATGAGGGTGGGGCCTCGTAGCAGGGGTAAGGCTAGGGTAGAAGTGGAATTTAAGGGAGAAAGAGCTGGTAGAGAGGGCAGTGAAGGCGATGGAGCATTTTATAGACGTCAAAAGCGGCGGTCGGCTAAGCGAGAGCGATGCCCGAAAACGGGTGTCGGGGCCCCGCTAAACTCCAAGAGGCAGCGCACCTGGACACAGATTACATTTTAGATTAATTTTATCTCTTTAACTAAAGCATAATTAAAGGTATCGGAGGTCCGGGTTAGGCTTAGCATAACCTCGGGTTACGCACAACCCCCTAAGGTCCGCGATATATCGTCCAAATATTACCCCCCCCTTTGGTGGTGGCCCCTACTTTTTAGACGCGTTTTTAAGGCCTAGGTTAGTACTAGGTTAGTATAAAGGGCCTTAGCGCGCCTTTGACCTTATTGTTGCCTCAATAATACATTTTCCAACCCTCTTCTATCCTTATGCCCGCGCTAGCTCGCGTAGGGCTTCTGATTTTATATAGAAAGGCCTACCGTAATTCTAATTATATAATATAGAGCCCTCTTCTTCTTCTCCTTTAATATTTACGCGTTCGGTGACTTTATTTACCCACGCCGCGCTTACGCGTCTCCCCCTTACCTCTTGCGGATATAAAATCCTTTAAGAATCTCCTTACCCTATACGTCAGGAAAAAATTTACCAGCATTTAATTTTACTTTTCTGCCATTTTAGCATTTTCTAGCATTTCTAGCATTTCCTAGCATTTAGCTGCCAAATGCCGCATTCAGAATTAAGTGTTAGCATTTAGCTACTAAATGCCGCATTTAGAATTAAGTGTTAGCATTTAGCTGCCAAATGCCGCATTTATAATTAAGTGTTAGCATTTAGCTACTAAGTACTAACTATAAGATTACTAAGCATATATAAAAGTATAATTTTCATAATTTTTATATTTTATATACACTTTATTAATATTACTAAGCATATATAAATGTATAATTTTCATAAATTTAATATTTTATATACGCTTTATTAATATTACTAAGCATATAAAAATGTATAATTTTTATAAATTTAATATTATTAATAAAAATTTAATATTTTATATTTTATATATATTTTATTAATATTAGTAAGTATAGGGGGTAGGGCGGCATTATAAAAAAATTTACCAGTATCTTAAATTAGGTTTATGCTAATTAAGTAATTTCGGCATTTAGCCACATTTAGTTGCATTTTGCGGCTATATACTACACCGCCAATAATAATGCTATAATTTACGGCTAAACGCCGCCTTAATAATAAAAGTGCTGTAAGCTGCAGCTTAATGCTCTTTTAGAAATAATAATACTAAAAACATTTTAGTTAACTAAGTTTACTATATACGCTACGCTACTACCTACAAGTTACTAGAAGATATATCTTTTGGCCTATATATACGCCACTATATAATTATAACAGGTTTTACTATATAGCGGCTATATATAATATTTAGAACTATTTATAGTTGTATTATACTCTTATAATCGTTACCAGCATTAGATAGTCTTGGTGTCTTCCTTTTTACCTTAACCTACTTTTAAGCTTAAATTGGCCTTCTCCTTATATACCGACTTGTGCAGTAACAACGTAAATTTAGTTAACTTTAATATCCTTTGCTTAATACTTAACTTCTAATTAGCTATAATAGTACTATAGTAGACGGGCTTAGTCTGTCCTCGTTAATCTATCTAAGTAAATAGTTGCTTTACCTTTAAGAGCTTATGGCTTAGCTTAACTATAATAGTATAATTTACGCGCTATAGGTTAATAGATAGCCTAATTAATATAAAGGTATAAAGTAGGATCTACTTAGAGTTATTAGTGTTAAAGGTTTACCTGGCCTTAGCCTTCTTAATATTAGATATACTAGCTGTATAGCGGAGTACCTTATCTTTACCGTATTTTTTATATAGCCTATTAAACTAATAAGCTAGTATAAGAGGTAAGCGAGTAGTAATAATAATCTTACACACTAAACTATCTATTTATTTTTCGATATAAATATAATTGCAGATTTTTTTAGCTTAAAAGAACTTTGTATTCTGTTAAAAATAGTGGTTAAGTATATTAGTGAACTTCTTACTAAGTGGGTTAGTAGTTTACTTAGTGATAATTAGGTCCTTAAGTATGCAACTTTAAGTTTTTAGGCGTTTATTATTGGACTTGTTAGACTTATTAGACTTAATTATAATAGGGGTATATTGGTCCCAGTATTGGACAACCTAGGCTACGCTTGCTACCGTTTTTGTGTTGGTGTATAACTTGGCTTAGGTGAGTGTATAATTACAGCACCTGTCGTACTAATCGCGTGCCTACGCGTTCGGTACGCCGAGTACGCGTTTACGCGTTCGGTGCACTAACCACCCGCTTACGCGTCTGGTGCACCCCTGAAGCACTAACTAATCAGGGGGGAGGTGCGTTAGTATATAGACCACGTAGTCTACCTTAATAGAATCGACAGTCACCACCGTCTAAATAAGCATACGATACTATACGTATTTCGTGCCCCTAGACACGACTCACTTATACCATTAAATTGGTACCAACACTGATTAGTGAGCGCGCATAGATTAGGAGATACGCACTTGCTTGGAAGACGTCCAACGCTTTACCTTATAAGCCCCTATTTCAGTTGAATAGAATTAAAGTACTCTAGATTTGGAAGATGTCTAACGCTCCACTTTACCTAGAATTACCTTGAATCCACCCTGGTTTTGGAAGACGTTTACACTCCACCTTAATTAGAGATATTGACCACTGTACTAGTAGTTAACGCGACCATATTAAGAACACAATTATACTAAGAACGCGACCACCACACCCTATTAAAATACCCCGGCTTTTTCTCTGACCCCTTACGGAGACCCCTTACCCTTTTACGAACTGTTATGGACCCGTTAATTACTTTTACGGACCGTTACGGAGACCTCTTACCCTCCTGCGAACCACTATGGACCTGTTAAGACCCTATGGAGACCCCCTTACCCTTCTACGAACCGTTACGGGCCTGTTAACCGATTTTACGGACCCTTACAAGACCTCTTCCACCTACTACGTACTATACTACACTACACAGTATGGCAGACATTAGCAAGTAGGTTAATGAAGGTTAAAAGAAGTGGAGATAAGGAGTTGACGTTATGTCTATAGATAACATTAACAACTATATTAAATTTAAAATCCTTAAGTATGAATACTTTAAGCTTATAAACGTTGACCTATGGGAGCAATATTAGGAAGACTTTGCGGACTTTACGGAAGCCATCTTTAAGGAATGTAACCCTACTACCATCCGTAACCTACGGACCCTTTTACGTAACTAAGGCGTATGGGTTAAAAGGAATAAATGGGTTACTGTTGTACGGTCCTTGTATAATATAATATATAAGGAAGACCGAACGGAATGGACTAAGGAAGAAATCTTAGACGAGTATAATACTACTAAGGAACTCTTTGCTTCTTCTAAACTTAATGTGATTGCTAGCCTTATACCTGACCCTCTTAACCAAATTTGTCCTATAAACCTAAGCAGTTTCGGAATTGATCTTACTGGCTAAAGTACACCTAGTACTTATGTTACGGACCGTAATACCCCCGTAACTAGTGCTGCCAACAGTCAACGGATTTAATTGGAAGTTCAATCAGTCCAAGCGTCAGTCTAATCAATTAAATACGAGATTAGATATTAGTTAAGCCAATTAAATATTTAAACCGAGGTTAGATATTTGATAACTAATTAATAGTCTCGGTTAATAGTTTATCCGGTTTAAAATTTTTTAGATTATCTACTATTATCTTATTATATAATAACCCTATTAACTTTAAAGGGTAATATAAGTTTAGATATTAATAAAACTTCTTAATTATCTAATTCTAATTTACTTGAGACTACCTTAGAAGCATCTCAGCCTACTTAGACCTCGCATGCCTACGTTTTTAACATTTAATACAATACTCTTAAATACCGTGGCTAGCTTCTTTAGGATATACAGTATCACTCACGTAATAAACGGGTCCTAAATACAAAGGCAAAGGTTTCTTAGGTTTATTAGTATGGAGCTAATCTACAAGCAAAGGGCTATGAGAAGCTCTGGCTCTATAAGCGCTACTATTAAAAAAAGGCTTATAGTACCTAGCTCTTTAATGCACTCTCTACCTCATTAATTATATCTTATTTAAAAAAGACCTATAGAATAACTGGAGCCGGCAAGGATCCTGACTCTATCTTGTTATAAGGACAAGGTTCTACTTACGTAGGCTTTATACAATGTGGTCTTCTTCCACCGCCATTTGACGATCTTAAATATAAGAAGAACCTTATTAACACAATTATTGCCTACGACCTTAGCTTTTTAACTATTTAAAATACACGATTTTAACAGCTCCTTATTTCTAGCCAACCTAAGATTAAAGTAATTCTTCCATCCTCGCATACTATAATTAGGGGCTGGGTAATAGATATATTTTAGTTAAGGAAGACACAGATTAAGGATAAGATTTTATATGCAAAAAGCAAAATTAACCTCTCACTTAATGGCTGGCGCTTTCTAAATCGTGACGACTATATGGCGATATGCGCTTACTTTATTAGTAAGGAGTATAAGCTTAAGCACTATCTTCTAGGTTTCCGGAAAGTGAATAGAGCAAAATCTGGCCAATTAATTACAGAAATTACAGCCGATGTTATTAATAACTACGAGATTGGCCAGAATCTTAGGGCGTTTATAATGGATAATGCTACGGACAATAATACTATGCTGAAGGAGCTAGCAACTTGGTTTAATATTAACGTTAGCTATTTATGCCTGCGATGTCTCGGTTATATTATTAACTTAGTTATTAAGGCCTTACTATTTGGTAAGAGCGTTAGTAAGCTTAAGCGGAAGCTAGCTAGTGCTTTATATAATAACGTATTTAAAATTTGGAATAGTATAGGCCCGATTGGTAAGCTCCATAATATCTATATCTATATTAACTATAATTTAACAAGGATAATAACATTTAGAGAGTGCCAGGAGGAAGACTTTTAATATTACTAGCTTCTTACTAATGGAGGAATTCGGTGGAATTTAACTAAGGCTATAATTTCTTGTGGTATGTTCTGTTTCTTTTATTTATGTAACGGTACTAGAGTATATTACCTGCCACATTGCCGCTATATCGCCGTAATATGCCGCATATTGCTATTATGTCGCATATTGCCATTATATCGCATATTGCTATTATATTGCATATTGCCATTCTTAGTTACCACTAGGGGTATTATACTACGCGCTATTTCTAGGCTCTTTGCGGTCGTAATAAGTTACTATAAGTTGCTAGCTAGCAACTTATACCGCATATTCCTATAGTAGCACCTATAGTAAACCATATAACTTAGGCATACTGTATAATAAGCCTTGGCGGTTAGCTATATATATTTATTTATATTGGTCCTAGCAACCCCTTCTTCTTCTCCTTAATTTGGTATTGTAAAGATAGCAATTATTTAAGGCTCTATTTAGAGCCATTTATCTAAGTTGTTATAATTTATATTAGCTATTATACTAATAAATGCTAGCAATTAAACTATGTGCTGCTATTACCCTTTACTAAACCCGCTGGAAACTTCCAAACTAGTAGGGTGCCTATGACCTTTAACAAGACTTTTTATAAGAGGCCGATTGGGAGGACCTAATTAGGTGGCAAAAAATACTGGTTCCCTTTTAGGAGCTTTATAAATAAGAGGAAGGTTAAGCATAGAGAGTTAGTTAAGAGGGACAATATGGCGCACTATGGAGAGTTCTCCATGGTATAAACTTCATGTATAATGTTCTTAAGAAAGCGCAGGAGAAGATTAATAAGTCTGATGCCGATTTTAAACGAACTGAGCACTATAATACTGGTATTAACACGGCCTGGCTAAAGCTTAAGAAATACTTTAAGCTAATAGATTTCTTACCTCTTTACGTTGTAGCTATTGTCCTTTACCCTATACGGCAATTTAAGTACTTTAAGGATAAGTGGGAAGAGCATCCAAGTTGGGTTAAGACCGCAAGGAAGGCATTTAAAGACCTTTTCCTAAGTTATTGTAAAAAGGTTCCTAATGTTAATTCCGCCTTTAACTTTAAGAATTAGCCAAATAATGTAAAATCTTCCTACCTTGCATATAACGAATTCTTAGTTAATTACCTATTACGGAAGTATTATAAGCAGAAGAAGAAGGATATGGATAGTTTGGAGCTTAACACCTATCTAAGGTCTTTTAATTGCCGGCTTCTATTAATCCAGGACCCGCTTATATAGTGGAAGGAGCATTAAACTGACTTTCCTATTCTTGCACGTATGGCATTTGACATATTCTTAATACCAGTAATAAGTAGTAAGGTAGAACGCGTGTTTTTAGCGGCCAAAAGGCTTATTACGGATGAGCGAAATTGCTTAGGAGTAGAGGTTGTAGAGGCTAGTAAGTGCTAGAGGCACTGGCTAAAGGTAGATCTTGTAGATTAAAGCGAATTCCTGCGAATTCTTGCAATTGATAAACTTAATATCTTACCTTTCGTTCTTTCTGCCACTGTATCGCGGCACGTTGCTAGGACAACCTCCTAGCCAAATATCTGATTGGAAGTTCAATCAAATCGGCCGTTAATTAGGCTAGCTTCAATCAAATACGGCCCGTGCGTCAGTCAATCAAATATCCTGGCAATCAGTCCGGATATTTGACTGTTGGCAGCACTGCCCGTAACCCAAATTACGGACTATAATACCCCTGTGAACTAAAATACGGACTAAACCCCTCCCGTTGTTTAAACTACAGATCCGCAACCTATATATCCGCAACCTATAAATCCGTAAGCTATAAACCCGTAAACTACCTAAGTAAAGACCTATGGCAAGGAGCTAGCTAACCTAGCTAAGCTCTACACCAACGAATCTAAGTACAGCGGTGAAAACGACAACTTTGACTTTAAACTGACTATCTTTACGGACCTCTGTTAGAAGGCCGATATTCCTAAATAGGAGTTTAGCCAAGCCTACTCTACTATGCTGCGCGGCCTAGCACTTGACTACTACTACACCAACCTTAAGAGTAACCCCCTTGGTGTTCCCTTTAATAAGCTATGCGAAGCCATATATAACTACTTTAAAGGACCGGAATATAGGCGTGATATCCTTACTTAATGGAATGCGACTAAGTTACGGACCGTAATGGATAAGAATACTAAAAAATTAACCATAGAGTGCCTACAAATCCTTATTAAAGACCTCCGCCACCTATAGCACGGTCTTGATATTAAGCTTTAAACGGACGACTTCTTGTATAATAAACTAATTACGGCCTGCCAGGAAATGGAACCCTGCAAATACGCCTGTTACAAGCCCGCAGACACCGTAGCTGGCCTTATTAACGATTTACGGTCCTCTATTGCAACGTACGAAGCCTTAAACCCGCCAGGCAGTACTTAAGCTTTTATTACGGACCTGCAAAATCTGTAACCTAATTTAGATGCCTACTTTACGGACCGCCGATACCGCTAGCAGTATCCGCATTGACTAGGTTCTACCCGCAACCTCCGTAGCAACTCCCGTACGAAAGCATACCCCTGCAGATAAACCAGTCAGAAGTGCTTTATGTGCGGTAAGGAAGGATGTTGGTCTATAAGGTATACCTAGGAAGAACGTAATAAGTCTAGGAAGAGACTTGATAACCGGATTAACTAGTTTATTTTGGAATACGAAGGAGAGGAAGTAGAGGAGCCCCCTGATGAGTTAATAGAAGCCCTTATAATTGACTTTAACTTAGACGCTTAGGAACAGGAGACCTTAGAGACATTTCTAACTACTTTTGGACCTTTTATGGACAGTTAAGCCTTTAATACTATGACCGTATTAGCCAACCGCTCCTTTATATACTTAATTACACCCGAAAACTGGCCCGTAAGTATACCCGTTAGACCCGTTACGGACGTTACGGACCGCGAATAGGACCTATTTGCATATATTACTATAGAACGCTATACCCCTAAAGAATTCTATGGCGTTATGATCGATATAGGTGCCTCTAAGAAGTCTACTGTAGGTTACGGATAATACCTTGTATATAAGACTACCGTAAATGATAATACGGATATTAACACTATGTAAGCTGGGGCCGTAAACGTCTAATTTGGCATTGGTTTAACCGCATTAATTAGATCAGTCGCAGTTAAGACCCTAATTGGCCTAGTTAACTTCTATATAGTAAAAGCGGACACCCCTTTTCTACTCTGTCTTGTAGATATGGATAGGTTACAGGTCTACTATAATAATATTATAGACACCTTAACTAGCCCCGCAACTGCCCTAGGAAGTAAGTATATTACCCTACTAATTACACAACGATTTAGACACCCGTTCCTTATATGGGGAGAGACTTTACGGACCTATATTTAGGAATCTTTTGACTATAACCCGTGCTACCTTACCAATACTGAAATCCACCGTTTGTACCGCCGTTTCGGCTACCTATTAGCTGAAAAGCTATATAGAGTTCTTAAACGCTCTAGACATGATGACGTTGATAGGAAGGCAATCGACCACCTAACTAAATACTGCTCTTTTTGCTAGAAATACGGACGTTCCCTAGGCAGATTTAAGTTTACCCTTTATAAGGACCTTGACTTTAACCACTTAATATACGTGGATATTATGTATATTAACGGCAGTCTAGTATTATATATAGTTGACGAGGCAACCCGCTATTAAGCCGCCCGTTGGTTGCAAAATATATCTATAAAATATACTTGGGATATTTTACGGACCTACTAGATTAATACATACCTTAGACCCCCTAAGTATATCACCTACGACGCTAGTAGGAACTTTATTAGTAAGGAATTCCAATAGTATGCTACGGCTATGGCTATTTCAACAAAAGCCGTTCCAGTTGAGGCGTATTGGTCCGTTGGACTTGTTAAGCGAGCTGACTTAACTTTATAAAGAGCTTACTAGATTATTATAGACGAGTGTAAGAATATCTAAAAAGAACTGGCTTTACAGATGGCCGTAAAAGCCGTTAATGATACCGCTAGCCCTGACGGACTAGTACCTACCCTCTTAGTCTACGGAGCCTACCTAAGGATGAGCAAACTGGACCCTCCTGCCCCGTCCGTTATGGATTAAGCAGCTGTAATACGGAAGGTAATGGCTAAAATAGTTAAATTACGGGCTAAATAAACTGTTAATAACGCTCTGCACTACCGTAATGGACCTAATACGACCCTAGTATACAACCTCCCGCTTAACTCTGAAGTCCTTATATGGCGTAAAAGCGGCAATTAGACTAGACCTTACCGTCTACTGGCCGTAGAAGACGAGACCTGCTATGTATAGCTCCCTAGCGGACCGATAAGCTTTAGAAGCACGTCCGTAAAACCCTATTTTTGGTCCGAAAACATCTATGACGTTAAGCTAGACGAACCAGAAGCACTTGCCGAATTGGATAAACTAGAAGCACCCTTACCTACCCTAGAGGTCCCCTAGAAACCTAATGAACCTGCGAAACCTGCTGTAAAGCGTGGCCGAGGACGCCCCCGCAAAAACCCCGTAACGGAGAATTACCTAACCTCCGCAGGCATATCCGTAAAGCAATCTCCGCCTGCGGATATATTAGTTCTAGTATAGGAAACCCCTTTTACGGACTTATGACGCAAAGAGATTAACGGACTACTTGAGAAGGGCGTCTTTGCGGTTATAACGGAGAGAGACGTTCTGTAAGGCGTCCGTATATTTAACTTGCGCTTTGTTAATAAAATTAAGCACCCTGGTACTAATAAAGCCTTTAAAAAGTTAAGGCTCGTTATATAAGCTTATAATGACTAGGGAAAGGACCTTGTCCTTACGCAATTGCCTATAATTTAACGGGTTAGTTAACGGATTATACTTACGCTTACGCCGGGACTACAGTAAACTAAACCCGTAGCCCTCTACTTATGGGACATCTCGCAAGCCTATATGCAGTCTAATATTTACCTAAGTAGGGATATCTTTATACGGCCACCGCTCGAGCTTAATCTATAACTAGGAACAATTTTATGGGTTGTAAAACCACTTTACGGAGTGCCGGAAGCTGGAAACCACTGGTTTAAGACGTACTACCAGCACCACGTTAGTAAACTTAAGATGGAGCAGTTGACCTATAACCCTTGCCTCTTATATACCCTATTAAACGGCCTTAGTATTGTTAGACTCTAAACGGACGATACCCTTTTTCTAGCGGACCAAACTTTTGCGGACGCGGAAGAGACCGAACTGTAAGAAGCTAAGTTCCTAGCAAAGCCGTAAGAGTAGTTAACTGAGCGGACTCTAATTAAGTTTAACGGAGGCTTAATTATATAAAAGGGTAACTTAATCTAGCTAACTTAGGAACGCTAAGCTTAAAACCTAAAGCCCGTTACGGTAAAGCCTACGGACCTTACTAGTTCCCGCGGAGAGACCCGTAAGACCGTAAATATAAAGGACTAATACGCTGTACAGCGTGCAAGAGGTACCTATATCGCCACAGTCTGTTAACCCGAATCTGCCTATGACTTATCCTTTGCGGCCTAGGCAGTAGATCTGTAAGAAGAAAATGTTAAGTAACTTAATAAGCGCATCTAATGGCAAATTGACAATGTGATAAGAGGACTTACTTTTATACCGCTAGACCTAAATTTTATTAGCGTAATGGTATTTACGGACGCCTCCTTCGCTAATAATAGGGACCTATTATCGTAAATTGGCTTTATAATTGTACTTACGGACCGTAATTAGGACGCAAATATACTGCATTGGTCTTCAATTAAATGCAAGCGAGTAACCCGCAGTGTACTAGCTTCTGAACTATATACACTAGCCTATGGCTTTAATATAGCAGCCGTAATTAAATTAATGATCCAGAAGATCCTATAATTAGAGCAGCTACCCCTGGTTTTATGCACCGATTTAAAGTCCCTCTACGACTGCCTAGTTAAACTAGGCATGATATAGGAGAAGAGGCTTATGGTTAACCTAATGTGCTTATATTAGGCCTACGAACGACGCGAGATTATGGAAGTTAAATGGATTAGCAGCGGAGATAACCCAGCAGACGCTATGACTAAGGCAAAGCCGTGTTAAGCTCTTAAAACCCTAATTAACACGAATAAGCTTAACCTAAAGGTTATAGAATGGGTAGAGCGAGACTAACGGAGCATTTACGGTTTAGTTACGACCCGTTAGAAGGCCGTACGGTATATTTACGGCCCGTTAAAAGGCCGTATAGTTCATTTTGCGGACCGTAAGTAGGACTTACGGCCAGATTGGAGTACCATTTGGAAGGCAACCCAGAAGGCACCTCAGGAGGGATTTCCTATGTATTTTCTTATGTGTTTTATGGTTCTATTAAGGCAATTACGGAGGCTATATATAAGTGGTTTCATTTTCTAAGTACCGCCAGTGTATAATTACAGCACCTGTCGTACTAACCGCGTGCCTACGCGTTTGGTATGCCGAGTACGCGTTTACGCGTTCGGTGTACTAACCACCCGCTTATGCGTCTGGTGCACCCCTGAAGCACTGACTAATTAGGGGGGAGGTGCGTCAGTATATAGACCACGTAGTCTACCTCAATAGAATCGACAGTTACTACCGTCTAAATGAGCATACGATACTATACGTATTTCGTGCCCCTAGACACGACTTACTTATACCATTAAATTGGTACCGATAGTGAGTTTTGGTATCTTAAGTTTAGTATTTAAATTACTGCCATCTTCCTCCTATATAGCTAGAAGTTCCTTATATTAGCGCCTCTGCTCTATTCTTACTTAGTCCTTTATAGCTGTAATTATAGCCGCCTTAGTATTATTAGGGTTGGCCTATAATATAACTAATTTAAGACAGCTATTTTTTAGGATAAGCTTTTACTGGTTAAACTAGAGTATTAACTCCCCTCTATATATCTAAAACGTTAAAATAACTATGCGGAAAAATATAGCTAGTTCGCTGAATTTCCTATCTGCTATTACTCTAGCTAGGTTAGTCTTTATATCCTTATAGAGACGGTTAAATTCCTTCTTCTTTAGCTAGATATTTTCTTCTTTAAGCTTAAGCAGTACTTTAAACTCTATTCCCTTTAACTTATTAACTTCTTCCTACTTTAGCCTCTTTAATCCTGCTATAATAAACCGTATTAGTTATATTAGGTTTCCGTTATTAGGTATACTAGACGCACCCTATATAGTAGGGCTGCGATTATATATAATATGGTACTTCTTAACTATATCCTTAATAAATAATATTAAAACTCTACCGGTCGCGTCTAGGTGGTATTTATCTTAGAGGATATACCTAACCTATATTGCACTCTTTAATTTCTAATACGTTTTAGGGGATTAGCTATTTAGGTATTTCTATATATTGGTTTATATAGTAATAAACCCGCGTATTAGTCGTGTGGTAATACAATTTCGCGTAATAATTAGAAGGAATTAGGTTAAGTATCTTAGCGCTAATAGCTCTATCGTATTAGGGGTAGGGCTATAATTATTCTTAAACCTAGCTTTACCCTATGGGTGTAATAGGAGAGCCTTACCAACTAGATATATGTCGTTATCGTTCTCCTATTGTTCCTTATTGGTTTACTTAAAAGCCTTACGGATTTACGGCTATTTATCCTTTTTTAGTTTACTAAATATTTTAACTTTATTATAGTTAGGGGCGAGAATTGTAATCTGGGGCAGGTTGGGGTGCTTTATAATTGCGCCATTTTATAATATTACACTCGCGTCCTTTAGGAATCCTAGTAGGCCCGGGGTCGGCGTAAGGACGACTAAGTAGCCTTGCTGTAGGTCTATAGGGTATAGCTTCTTAGGGTTATCTTCGTAGTAGTATGCAATTAGCTGCTTTACTACCTATAGGCATTTTAAATCCGGCGGATATATCTTAGGTAGGTGGTAGGTCACGTCCCCGGTAGCTCGGGCCTCTTAAATATCTATTACGTTCTAATAATAAAAGTAGTTTATTAGCTATTAAGTGATTATTTATATAGTCTTGCCCGCGCTAGGTTTGTCTACATAGATGCCGCCTCCTTTAATTATCCTCTCTTGCTTAAATGCCTAAGTTATATATACCACTTAGTATAGGCTAAATTTAAAGCCTAATGCGAGGCCCTAATTAGGGAGTTCGATTAGGGCGGTCTTGGAAAGTACTTTTAATAAGATAAGTAGGAAATACTCTAGAGTAAGTAAAAGATCCGCCTCCGTTATATACGCTAGTATGCTATTTAGGTTATTCTTCCTAGCCTTATAGAGCTGGGCTAAGAAAGTTTACTAGTTAAGTTCTTCCTCTATATCTATGTCTTAGTCGTTATTATTAACCGAATTCTTATCTTAGTCGCTATTATTAACTAAATCTTTATCTTTATCTCCACTCTCTATATTCTTAAAGTTAGTGTAATATAGGAACTAATTATCGTGTCCACCGGTACGTTGCGGCAATTTACTATCCTCTACGGTAATATCTTAAGGGATATTAACGGTTGGTGATATAGTAGTAGGGTCGTCTATTATATTGTTAGGCTAGTATATACCTTTAGGTTCAGTAATAGATTACGGCGATTTACTATTATCTGCGGCAATTTCTCTAGTACCGCTATTACTCGCTAATATAGGCTTATAGGTAGATAGGTTACGTCTTCCCTTTACTAATTACCTTCTGCGTATAGTTTCCTACTTCTATTTGGGTTAGCCTTATAACTATCTATTATTCACACGCTTGCGGAGAAGAGGATTAAGAATTAATCTGATTGGTAGGTACGGGCTTAAAGGCATCAATTGAGAATGGGTATATTCGTAAGGCTATTTACAGGGGATTGCCCTACCTTAACTAAACGTGATGCCTATAGACCTAGAAGCGCAGCGCCCGTACCACACAAGGTAGAGTAGGGGGAAAAAAGAAAAAGAAAAAAAAGGGGGGGAAGGAGAGATTTAAGTTAATATATTAGCGTGCCAAAATAGGCACTCCTGCACGCTATTATGCCTAAATACCTTCGCCTATTACATCTAGGGCGAGTAACAATAAGAACGGTATTAGCGTTCCATATTAGAAGTTTACACTCAGCCAGAATAGGTCTTTTAGGAATAATAAATAGTAAAGCTAGAACGCTTATAAGGACCACCGGCCCAGTTACTATATTTAGCCGTCCATAAAACCGTTGTCTTAAGCGTGTTAAGTAGCGCCTTTCCGAAATAAGTGTCCGTTATAGAGCTTAGAGTAAAGGCCGAGAGCGGCAACTCTATACTTTAGCTTATTCCTAACCGCGTAGCTTATAAAGGCCAATCTCTTAAAGTGGAAGAGAGGGGCGTTTCCGGGTTAAGGGTCGTTTTTAAACAGGTGTTTTATAGCTTAAACTGCGCATTCAGGTTGCCCTAAAGCGGCAATTATAATTAAGACTCCTTAGTAATTAACGTCCGTTTTACTACGCTTTAGACGTAATATTATATAGTCCTCTGCCAGCGTTATATCGTTTCTAGTATATTTTATAGTAGAGAAGGCGTGGCTATCTTTCTGAGCCTTAGTATAGGTAATCTCGCCTAAATAAAGGAATCCCGTAAAGGCCGTGGTAACAGCGGCATTAAAGTTAAGATCCTTAACGGATTAGGCATTCGGGGTAACCAATTAGGCGAGAATATCTTTAGTAATTGGCAATCTTTCAGCCGTAGTAAAGGGATTTATAAATATTACACCGTTTAGGATCCTCTTAATAATAGAATTATTAAAGACGGAGGTATCATAATTAGCGTTAATATAGTGGGATCGAATTGTGGAGACGTAGGCTCTAACTATAGTAGGCTTAATACGGCTTATTCCTGGACTAGCATTACCAAAGATCCGTTAGGTAATCTATTCTCCCAGGTAGTAGAGGGGCGCTAGGTACTTCACCACTCCGTAAAGGTCGCAGTAGCCCTCCTAACTCTTAATTGCGGGACGGTATAAATCTCTCGTTCTATTAGAGAGGCCGTACTATAATAGTTAGCCGAAGTATTCTAAGGGAGCTTTTACCTTAATCCAGAAATTAGGTAGGGGGTCTTTAAAAGAAACCAGGTCTCCTATTTTGGCGTTAGATTAAATATAATAAAGAAGCGTATAGTAACGGTAAATTAGAAGTATCCCAATGCGGGTATAGTAATAACACCCTATTATAATTAAAACGAGATAGAGTATTAGCTAGCCCGTTTTCTGTAGAGGAAACCTACTTCGTATAGAGCGTAATATTATAGGCTGCGGCTAGTTAGAGGATCTTACGGAGCGGGTAATTACCTAGTCCTTTTACTACTATATTCTAGAATCCTAAGAGTGCTACTATATTATCCATATAGATACAAACTAAGCTATACTCCTACCGCGTTGCCCAGAGCTAGAATAAGGTCGTAATTACTTAGACCTCCCGCTTATTAATTAGGGTAAGGCAGTATTCTGCATTAGGGTAGCAGCTTAAAGAATTGTCTTAGGGTAGAGATACCAAATAGGGCGGCTATATTGTCCCTTAAAAATCCTTAAGAAAAAAGAAGGCCCTATAACTAAGAATCCTAGATACATCTAAGAAGAGATAGAATTATTTTTAATCTATATCGTTAAAGAAGAGGATACTATTTAAAAGGGTAAGAGCATCCCTCCACCATAATAAGTCTTGGCGAAGTTTAGCTATTAGCCGTTAGTAAGGATAACCACCTACCTTTATAAAAGTGGAGATAAACTTCTAGATAGAGCGGTTATATAAACGCCTAAGCCTAATTACCTAGGCGCTCTAAGCGAGTCTACTAGCCAGTTTTTGACTCTAAACTAGCGTCAGGGATTTACCACTTAACGCTTTATTAATCTCCTTAATTATAGTGGCCTATTTTAAAGGAGAAAGACGCAGCTTAGACTTTAGAGTATCTATAATATAACCTAGGACTTTAGCTATAGTGCCTTTAATATTCTTTAATTCGTTTTATAGGATGCCTAATTTATTACTTAATTGGTTATACATACTAAGCAATTAAGGGAGGATAGAAGCGTTAGAGAGTATAAAGATAAAGTTATCTAAATAGTGCTCTAAGGCGGCGTTCGGGATATATTAGATAAGTATCCAGTAGAATCCCTCCGCAAAAAGATTAAATAAAAAGGGTGCAGTTTAAAGGCCGAATAAGAGGCAACGTTTAAAATACACCACACCCTTCTAGGAGAACCCCATAAGGCGTTAAGCTTTAATGGAAAGTGGGATATTCCAAAAGGCGTCCTTAATATCCCTCTTAACAATTATGCAACTACGGCCTATATATATAACGTGTTAGAGAACCTAATTAACTGTTAAATATTATAGTGTGGTAAATACTATAGGGATTAAGTCGTTAACAGATCGGCTAGATAGTAAGGATAAGTTATAAATACGGCGCTATTCCCTATCCGCTTTAGGTACCAAACCTAGCAATAAGGACATAACGGGAGACGTTGCCATTATAATCCTACCTATATCTAAATCGGCGCTAATCTTCTCTAAGATTAGGACCGTATTTACGGCTATTAAGGCTTAGTTCTTTTAGAAGAGGAGCTTAATTTTTAGGTCTGCCCCAATCTGGTATCCAAACTTTAAGATACCAATAATATTGCGTTAGAGGTTACTAGGGTACAGGGATAGATAACGCCCCCACGCTTAAATAATTAAGGGGGAGGGAGAGTCCTATAAAGAAGAGGAGGGTAGAAAGACTGGAAATAATAATATAGTATTCGGCCTACCCATACTATAAGGGTAGAGCACGGTTTCGGCGGAGTATAGGTATAGCTTAATAAAATCCTCTTCCTCCTCTTCCTTTTCCTTATTAACACTTTCCTCTAGTAATTACTACTTACAATTCCTCGTAGTATACGGGCCACCGCACTTACTATAGGTATGCGGGAACTTGCAATCCTTACCTAGGTTATACTTCCCTCTATTAAAGCTATAACAGGTCCTTAAGATATTAGTACTTACTCGCGCGCGTTTCGAGATAGATGCGGATTTATAAGTACTAGGATTGCAATAGATATCCAGGAAGTTACTAGAGATCTTCTAGTTAGCTAGCTCTAACTAGTTCTTTTAAATAACTATAGAGTAGTACTCTAAGGCCATAGTCATTAAGGGAGCAATTTAGTAGGTGGTAGATAGCTAGATAACTTAATTATAAAAGGCAAGCATTTAGGGAATAAAATCTACTAAAAGATTCTTATATATAACGATCAAAATTATTATATAGTTAAGGAAGCCCTCTACCCACACTTCAACTAACAGGTAGTCCTTTATCGTCCCTTCTTTCGGTCTTATAGAAAGGACGCTATTAATAATAAGGATATTATTCTAAGGCTTAGACCAGAGCTAGTATATCCAAAGGCAAGAGAGGTTATTAGGCAAGAAAGTACCCCAAAATACCTTAAGTATCTCTTTATTTAGGACGCTAGGGAGGAGGATATTTAGGATATTAGCTATATAGGGGAGTAACTTACCCGGTTCATTAATTAGGGTTAAGGATAACACTACCGTAGCTAATCTCGCTATTACCGTAGCGAGGCTTAATATATAGAGTTTAGTCGCCTAATCTTCCTATTCTTTTTAAACGCGTAGCATTTCGGTACGGTCCTCCTATTCCTAAAGGAGTTTTATTTTCTAATTGGTTGCCTAGTCCTTAACCTTCTTTGCCTAAGCTCTTCTAATTCTTAGGTCCTCCTTATATAGTTATTAGAGCCGTTCTTTAGCTTTTTTAGCGGCTAAAGTCTCGCATTAAGCTGCGGAGAGAGGCGCCATTATAGAGGATAGAGACTATAATGCTGGCGTATCGCCTAAAGGTATAGGGGAAGGTAAGGGAGACTAGTAGGTAACCTCTAAGGAGTTTAGCTCGTCGAGTGTGTTATCATTAGTCGAGTTTTTAAGGTTTTTATAGATGATTCGCGAAGGTTTAGACGAGCGTATAGGTCGTTAAGTCATCAACAGTAATAATTAATTATTAGAAATTAAGTAAATAAGGCATTGGCTCTTAAATAAAACTAATATAGAAAGCAAGCAAGCAAGGCTCAATTTTGTGAATGTTGATAATGTTGGTGTTGCTGAGATGCAGGGGTGCTGCAGTGCTCGCTTGGCCACATAGATATATCCATTTAACTTTCTAGGCGCGGCCGGCTTACTTTTATTATCCTCCGCCAGGGCACTTATTACCAATCTTAGTTAAGGCCACTTATTATATCTACCTAATTTAGTTTTACCATTATCCAATTTCTTATATCTAATAGGCTCGCCCTTACTATCTTTATTAGAGCTATATACTGCTAATTTTAAATAACTCCGCTTCTTATCTTCTCCCAGTTTACTCTTACCGCTAGCCTTATACGGCGTTAGGACTTACTAGCTATTTTTTACGCTATATCTATTACGTCCAGGCGCCTTAAATTTAATGGCTAGCGGTATATTATTAGTGGCAGTAACTTAGAAGTTTAAGCTAGGAGGTAAAAGTAATACTATAAGCACGGCCTCCTTTATACTATTTTGCGCTATTTCGCTAAGAGCTATAATAAGTGTGCCCTCTAACTGTATTATAAGGTTTTTATATCTCTACAGCGATATATAGATGTTCTTTTTAGGCGGACCGTTAATATTAAGCTCTATATAGGCTCGCAGTTCCTCCTATAGCTTACCTAGAGCTATATATAAGTTTCCGCTTATTAGATATAAGACTTAAACCACCCTAACTATTAACCTACCCGTTAAGCCTATGGATTAGATTTTAATCTTAATATCTCCTATATTAATTGCGTTACTTACCACTAGGGTTACTAGCTAAGGCGAAGGGATACTATATAGTGGGGTTATAGTAACGTCTATAGGCTATATCGCATATAGCAGCTAAGGTAGCATTGTCTTATCTTATGCTTTGGTCTTTAGGGGTAATATATATTTACGTAGAGTATACCCACTCTTAGAGGTACTTAGTACCCTCCTTACGTAATTAGAACGAGCACTTTCTATAATTTTTAGGATTACCTGCAGTTTCTAATCTAGTAGAGTATTAGTAAATTATAGGAGTTACTTATAAAACTCCTTAACGTGCCCTTCTTTTATTATCGTAAAGTTACCGCAATATATTACGTGCTTAGGCTTAACTTTAATTATAGCATCTTTAACCTTCTCTTTTAGTCTATTGTAGTTTTTAATGCTTATTCTAAAGCCTTAGGCAATATCCGTATCTTTAGTCGGCTTTAGGTTTACCTTATACCACGCGTCTGGCTTTGCCTATAGTTATATTATTATTAAGTCGCTTATTCGGTTAGGTATATATAATATTACGGCATATATTAAGTAGAAGGTAACTATTAAAGTAGGAGGGCTTTATACGGTAGCTGGCTAGCGCTATACTAGTATAACTTTAGTATTAGACGTAGTTAGAGGTTAGTTATAGGAGAGATAGAAGTAGAGTAAGTAAAGTTAATTAAAAAGAGGTAAAGAGGTAGATCTTATAATTGCCCGTATATACCTATATAGAGGTAAAATTAGCTATAGTTTGCTGCTACTAGTTAGGGTAAATATAGCTAGACTTAGTACTATATAGTTAAATAAGGGTATAATTATATAACTTATGGGGACTACCCTACCTAGCCTATTTAGGGCTAGGTGGCGGTCTAGTACCGCTAAACTCTTGCAGTTTTTAATATAAGTGATTTATTAAGTGCCTATAAAGGGGTAACTAGTTATTACGGTATAGTAGACTATAGGAGGTTATAGGCGTTACTATATTTTTTATTATTGTATAGAGTTGGTATATATACGCGCCGCTAGAGTTAGAGGGCTGGCCTATATCTATACGTACGGGCTCTATTACTGCGAAGTATTTGCTATATAATAGGTAGTATTTTTAGTAGACGGCGACGTATTGTACTTATTATAGGCGTTACTATATTTCTTATTATTATATAAAGTTGGTGGATATACGCGCTACTAGAGTTAGAGGGCTAGCCTATATCTATATATGCGGACTCTATTACTATAAAGTGCTTAGTATATAATAGGTAGTACTTTTAATAAACGGCGACGTATTACACTTACTTTGTAATCGCTAGTGTTATTATTATACTATATAGTACTTAAGGGCCTACTAGATAAGTTTATCCGGAATAATAATTATCTAGTATATAGGATTTACGTCTATGTATAAATATCTAGTGCTTATTTAAACGCATATCTACCGTAAAAGGTAGTAGGAGGTTTTATATTTTATATTATAAGTTTATATAATTAATAGCATTTTATAGCATTTTACGGCATTTTAGGGCATTTTAGGATAGTAGATATATTGTATATACCAGCATTCAGCCGCTTAGTAACGTTAACTTATCTTACTATTTATCTATTTAGTGTTATATAAGAGGTTAGTATTCTACTATAATATTTATTGCGTTAGAGTCTCTTAAATTTAATATTTTTATTTTAGATCTATCTAGAATTATATATAGTTTTATAATATCCCGCTCCCCACCTAGTACTTTAATAAGAGATTGTTTAGTTAATAATGCCTTTTCTCTTACTAATTAAGGGAGGAAAAGACTTGTACTTTCTAGTAGTAGTAGGCTATACTTATTAGTAATATTTTTAACGGATTATAGTGTTTAAGTTTCCGTTTACCTATAACGTAATTAGCCTACCTATAGTAAAGTACTTTTACTTTACTATTCGCTTCTCTTTTCCCTTACCCTTCTATACGTTTATATACTTGCATTATAAACTATAAGAGCTTAATAGTACTAGACTATTGCCTAGCCTATATTAAGAGATAGGCTAGATAGGGTAGTCCCCGTAACTTATACTATACCGCGTCTTTCTCTATAGGTTAGTCTTGTTACTATAAATTTACCCTTATACGCGTTTAACCTACAGAGTATATAACTATATGCTTTGCCGTTAAGGCCTTACTTATATAATTTTATTAGGGCGCGCCTTATTTCCTTACCTTTACTAGTTAACCTAACTCTACTAACTACCTACCCTTACTCCTACCCTACTAGTATTTACCTCTATAACTAGTGCCTTTATAAATCTATCTAAGCTATAGAGCCTTATAACGTAGTAAGTTAGCTACCTTATCTTCGGCCTTAGCTATATAATAGAGGGTCTATATTTACTAATACGTTTATATAGACTACCGCTTAATATAGCCTACCACCAAAATAGACCTACCCACTAATTATTTTATAACTCGCGACGTTAACTACGTCCGTAACTACAAAAAGTTCGCTAAGGGCGTTGTGGTTTTTAAGATTGCCTTAACTATAGCGACTATAGGCTTTAGTGTCTTGTAAGGTAACGGTAAGGGCCCTATACTTAATAAGCCTTTTCTTTTAAAGCTTAGTAGTCTATACCTTTTAGCTAATAACGCTCTAAAATGCTATCTTTATCTATCTACCGGCCATATACGCACTAATTATCCTCTTAAGAAAGCCTTTTAACTTTATTACGGCTGCGGTAAGGCTAGTTATCTTAAAGCTAACTGCCTTAACCCTATATATAATAATTATAGGGAAGCCGGTTATCTTAAGAGCAACTATCCTAGTGTGACGTGCAACTAATATGGTGCCATAGGCTATAGAAAGCAAGATTATCTCTAACTATTAGGTAAGAAGAAGCGGATTTACCTAAACTATAGCTCCCTAGACTATTAAACTGTCTTCTATAGTTAGGTATATAAGAACTACGGAGTTATAGGGCATAATATTAATAATTGTATAAGTAGACCTACTTTAATTTAGGTAATAGACGCCGCAACCGCTTCGGGCAAGGTAGATGTACTAGGTGCTGCCGCTTTAAGTATAGCTGCCACCTCTCTGTCGCCTAAACCTTTTAATATAGCCGGCTTCTATTTAGTGGCGGATGGCCTAATAGATAATCCAGACACCTATATAGAGGATAGTGATTCCGTAATAGCTGAACCTTTAGATGCACTCTAGCTTCTAAATAATAACTACCTTATAGTTTAGTTTGTTATATAAATTATTAAAGAGTATATTATAGTATGTGGCATTACGTTCTAGGTGTCTTATAAGACCGGTAGAATACCTACTTATTATTTATATAAGACGGCGTCTGTCTAATTTATAGATACTAACATCACTAGCGATATTAAGGTTGATACTGCTAATGCTACTTCTTTGGTTACTTAACGACTATTACGTCTAACTACGCTTAAGTATCTTACTTATATTCTCCCGCAAGATACTACAACCCTACGACTTTACTATATTAGGTTCATTGTCGCCTCTAATAAACTCGCACTAAATACGCGCATATTGCTTAGTAAGTACTTCTTTATTAATAGGGACTTCGGCCTATTTACGCCGTAAATCTATAAAGCTTGGGATATACTATTAAATAGTCCTACGGTTGTTATCTACTTCTTTATACTAGGCACTAAATAGCTTAATAGTTATATCGCGAGCTTAAACGTAAGCCTATAACAGCAGAGCGTTAACAATTCTTTAGGTCGCTAGTGAAAGAATTATAATATAAATATTCAGCTTAGCATATAGCTCTTAGTAAAGGACCAACTATTATATAAAATCCCCGTAAGGTATTAGTTTAATAGCGTTCTTAAATATTTTATGGTCTAGTTCTATACCGTAGTTATAAGCCTTAAGGCCGTTAATTAGAACCCCTAGGTACCCACTATTATTCGTCTTATTACCTTTTTAGGTAGCGCGGACCGAGTCTACTACGCTGCCATCTAGATAGTTAATGGTCTTACCCTTCGCACTAACTCTATTATTAATATCTTATTTCTAGGTAAAGATGCAGATAGCTAGGCCAGCTAAAAAGGAGTTATTATTAATACTACTCCCTTTAGCTCCGGCTATAACTACTATGCTTTTATCTTTTAACTATAGGTAGGTTATAAGTTTATACTAAACCCTATATTCGCTTCGGAGCATATCCTAAGTAGCGACGACTTTATAATAGTTAGTGACCTAAGTAAGGCCCTAATTACGGCATAGGGCATTAAATGTCTTGTAACTAAGCATGTCCTTAAGGTTAAAATCTTCTAAGAGATTAATACTCTACGCCACCTATAGTAAGGAGGCGATAGTTTTTATATTAAGCGCTAAATTGTGCTATCTAATAACTTTACAGATCTCCTGTGTATTAATTACTTTAACTGTAATATTGCTAAGTATGGGAAGAACTCGGTTAATAATGCCCTTAAGGCCGTCTTGCCGCTACTTAATAAAGAGTAAACGGGTGCTTATACTACGCTTAAATATATAATAGGCGGTATTTTGCTAATATAAGGCCCTAGTAGTATCGGGAAATCAACCTTTCTAACTGTCTTAGTACGATACCAGTATCAACTTAGGTCGCCTTAGTAGGATCCTACTAGAATCTAGGTCCTGTCGCCGCTTAATTACTAACTAGATATGCTAGCTAAGATGATTAATAATGCGCTTATAGAGGACTATAAGGCACTAATTACGCAAGGCCGTCCCGCTAAATTTCCTATTGTCCTTTGCCGCTATATGCGCTTAACGGAAACTAAGGTCTATAAGTGGGATGCCGTTATATAGCGAACAGCGGCAGGCATTAATACTTATTTTAAGTATTTTAAGGAATAGGATAACTATACTATAATTAATAAGGACGCGTCTATGCTAAATATAGCATTCCTACTCTACTATACGTTTAAGGCTAGTAATGCCACTAGCTTTAATAAGCGGTTATAGGTTATAGATTTGTCTAAAGGTTAGTAGTTGTTACGCCTTATATGTGTCCTAGATAGCAACGGAAACCTATATCCTATTATAGACCCTAATACGACTAAATACGCCAAATTCCGCTAATACTTGTACCGATTTGCGCTTGGTAATAATAAGATAGGATTAATACTTGCGGCTAACGTAGTTATTATAGACCTAGCTAAGAAGGCTAATGTTATTTTTATAACACCCAATGTGGTTTCGTAGACTTGTGTATATTCTATTAGCGCTATACGCGTAGTTTTCCATAATAAGGCTAGGAAGGCGTCTAAGCTAGGTAGTCTTACTAGGTTCGCCTAGAGTAGACTATATTTAATTTAGGGAGGTCTATAGATTTAGGCTAGCGACCCTATACTTTAGGTTCTTTTTAGTAATATATACTAACTAAAACTAATCCTTAGTCCTAATTTCGATAATCTATTCTATTATTAGAAATTTATCTCCCTCTATACGCGTCTCTTTACGGCTAGTGCGGATACGGTATAGTTCTTACTGCAATATTAATTTGTTAAAGATATTATATGTTTTATAAATACCGTCCTACCATACGGCTAGCTTTAGATAAGCCTAATAGTTAAGGACCAAGAGTAGTCGAAGCTGGCGGCGAGCTTTTTTAAGGATATACTGCGCTGCGACCACCCTATTGCCTTTTTTGCCGTTAATAGTACTATATAGGTAAACGAGCTTAGCTAATTAATGTATAACCTAGTCTACGCTTAACGCGTATTTTAGATAGCTATAGCGCTAATAGACTTTAGATTTAAGCCATTAAAGGTTAGCTTTACTATTCTATATACAGCCTAACTTACTATCTACTCCGTAGCGCTATATACGCTTAAAGAATGGTGCTACGCCTAGCAAGATAGCAGTAAGTAGCGGGAATTTACGCCAGTAGTTAGCGAGATTAAGGTCTTTACCGTTAACGGCATCTAAGGCGGCTAGGTAGAGTTATTAGTATACAATATAATAGTTGCTAGTCCGCTAAAATTTGTCTAGAATACGGTAAGGAACCTTCTTATAATTACTAGACTATAAGCGGGCCTTATTATTGTTAGTAGTCCCTAGGTAGTCTATAATTATTATATTGGCGATAAAACCTTTATAAATACCGCGTATTATAAAATTAAGAAGTAGTATAAGGATAATAAGGTATTTATTAACCTTAAGAATCCTAAGCAGAAAGAGCACTTCCAGTAACTTATTGCCCCGTTTAACGTCGACGAAACTATATAGTATGTCTACCACTAGCGTATAGCCGATTATACGCCCATTTCGTATAGTATAGATATTAACTTTAATATTACTATCCCTAACTTCGCGGGTGTAGCAAATATTAGCGGCACTGGTAATTATACTAAAGCGTAAAATAAGGCTAATAGAAAGGGCGCTAATAATAACGGCTAAGGTGGTGCTAGTAATAATAACGAGAATAACAATAATAGAGAGGATATTAGTGGCGTTAGAATATAAAGAGGGTAGTAAGGATAGATGTTATAGACTTTACTAGCAGCGAGACCCTTAAATAGGGACACTAGATAGAAGTTAAGAGCGGTAGTAACTATAGGCCTTTAATATTTGCAATTTTGCTATAGTACTAGGTAAAATACGGTATATTGCGATATTATATATTATAGCTAAATAAGATCTCCAAAATAGATAAGCGTATTACGGTAAAGATAGCCTAATTTATAAAGCCTAGTAATCCTAGTTTCTATCCCTTTTAGGTTAGTGGTTAATTAATGCTAATCCATGATCCAGATTTTAAGGGGTTGTTTAGTTATAATCTATTACTTTTAAATCTAAACTAAAAGTCTAGTAGAAAGAACGCGTTCCTTTCTAATTTAATATACGTCTATAGCTCTACGGGTTATACGGACGTATGTAATCTAAAGCCTTTAGATTTAAACTAACGCTAAGACCTTAGTTTAGATTCTGTATATAGTAAAGTTGCCAACTTTTTAGTAACTTTTAGCGTGTTTTTTAGAATATTAAAATTTTGTAGCTAAAGTTAAGTTAAACTAAAATTTAACTAAACGGTCGCCTTAGAATTAGATTAAAGCTCTAGATTAACTCCATTCTAAAGCCCTTATTTTAATTTAAACTTATAACTAAATATTCCCTAAGTACTTAACCAGTTAGATTATAGTCTAGATATCTCACTAGTAACCATAACTATTATTAATTACTCTCCGTATAGTATAGGCCGCCTCTATTTTTGCTAAACTATAATAACCTTAAATAGGATCTAATCCTTTTTTCGCTATAGCTGCCGCTAAGGCAATGTGACCTAACGCCCTCTCCTACTTATATTGGGTATGCTATTCCTAGCATTAATACGCCGTTACTATATTTTAAGAAACTTGTCGCTAATACTATAGGCCCTTAAAATAATACCTGTCCTACTATATTAGCTACTAGCTAGTAAAATATAGGATAAATATAATATCTATATAGTTGCCCCTAATAGAAGAGCCTATAGTAAAGGTAATTCGCTGTATTATGTCTAGATAACCTAAGATTATATATATAGGCAATAATCTTAGGGCTTCTAAGTGCGATAGGAGGTCTCGCTGTAAGGTAAACTTGACTAAAGTTACTATCTTTACGTAGATTAGATTAGCTATAATTAATTAATACCTTTTAGCCCGCCTAGTAAAATGTATCGCGCTAGAGATGGGGCTAGATAAATGTTAGTAATATATTATAATTATAACGGACACCTATATACTATCTCTGCGGATAGCCGTAAATATAACTTAGCCTATTCTATAATAAACTGCCCTTAATAGAGCAGCCCTTAAGGCCCTATTGTTTCAGATAGGTATAGTCTTTATATAGGCGGCCTATATCTACTCCTTATTACAATCTACTCCGGCCTCTAAAAACATCTTAACTAGCAGCTGATATTTAACTGTGCGTAGGTCTTAAGGCGTATTAGACAGCGATATTAGACTTAAGGCCACGTCTATGCTTAGGACTAAGTTTATACTATCTAGTTTCCGCTTATAAAGTAGTATAACGAGTTATTTAAGATTATAGCCGCAGTTTTACGTATAGTTAAGCTAGGATAAACTCTACAAGTTTATAGTAGCCGCATGCCCCCTTTCCGTATCCACTATATAGTTAATACTAGGCCGCCCTAGTACCTTTATCTTCTTACGTATATTTAACTATACGTAGGCTAGCATATTCTATATAGCCTTATATACCTATAGCGCTAGTGCCTTCTTACATTCTACTACCTAACGGATAACTTTCTGGATCGCCTACTCGCGTAGTAAATTATTTAGTTATCCGCGAAATAAAATATATAGGATGCCGTCCTTAATAATAACCTGCTTAAAAGTCCGCTTAATAATATTAAGTCTCTCTGTAGTGATGCCTAAGCCGGTAATAAGCTATATATCTTTTTGCGGGTCCGTAGCGCTTATAGAGTTATACTACGCCGTATTTATAGCATACCGCTATTATATATCGCGTCCTATTGTAAAAAATAGTTTAGTATCCTAAGTAGGGAATAGTGGTGTTTAGAATCCTATACTTAGTATAATAGAGAGGCGGCGCGACGTTAGTAATAAGTAGAGTCTCCTAGCCTAATATAACGCGATTTAGCGTAAATTAGTATAAAATATAACGGGTTATGCTATCTAGTACGTTAGTATCCACGGATATCGCCATACTCTTACTATACTCCTCCTATTTTAACTAGCTTATAACGTAGCATAAGCTATAAATACTACTTTAAATATATGGTTCTATATAGATGTTATTTTCAGCTCCCTTTTAACTAAACTATAGCAAATTATAGCTTAATACGGTAATTTATAAATAAGCTCTATCTAGCGGTAATATAGAAAGTGCGGAACTAAAGTAAAAAGCACAGGCGATCTAACCCGTTATAAATAATATTGTCTAAGATAACAGAAACGGAAGAAGGGTAGACATAAGGGCGTTAATATTAAAGAGATAAATAATAATATACCCTTACGCTATTAAAGCTTAGAGGAGTATTAGACAGCCTATTATAGGGCTAAGCTAGAGCAATATAATAAGTGGCCACTTATATAATATATAGACGATAATATACTATTATACTATTAAACCTTAAAAGGGTATTATATAACCAATTATAAGGCTAAATTAGAGTAAGGTAATAAGTGGCCACCCGTATAAGCTTTAGGCGATAATATTATTAATAAGCTAAATAATAGGGCTGCGGATATACACTATAATAATAATTCTATAATATTTAATAGGGTATATAACCTGGCGATAGTTAAGACTAATTAGTAAACTTTAACTGGAATATCTATAGATGTCTTTTGGACTAAAATATTTAAAGAGGCTACTAGCCGTGCTGTGGGAAAGCCTCTAGGATAGAACTAAGGAAATTCATAAACTGTGGATAATACTGCGGTAGTATACGACATTATACCGCGTATTAAGCGTACTAGCAGTATACCAGATAAGATACCTCCCCCGTTTTATTTATTTGGTAGTAAGGTAGAATATATATAGGTCTTATAGTGGGTAAGCTACAGGACTTCTAACCGCGCTATTAACGAGTAGTTTAATGATATTAGGCTTTAGGGAGTATTTACTAACTATTTTTTTTGCTAAAGTGCTAATAATATTAAAGCAAAACTACTTTTAAAATAGATGTAATCTAAGAGTAATTAACCGTAGTGGATTAAAATAATTGTAACTGTAGGGGACTAATAGCTGCTAGTACGTTACTAAAATGCTCTAAAGATTATATCCTTCCTTATTAGTTACGGCCCTTTTTAAGGAAATATAACTTTCTTGCTAGTAAGGTAGTACTTATTAGTAGGAATAAGAATATATAATAAGCTTAATACGGTAGACTAGTGGTAGGAGACGTAAGAGTAGCTACTGCTTGGCGTAACTATAGTGCCGATTATATTAGCTAGTGATAAGACCTAACTAATATAATACGCCGGCGGTAAAAAAGTATGGCCGCTTTATATTTTAATTAGAAACATTAAACTGCGCGTTTAATAATCTATAAATTAACTAGCCCTATTACTGCTTATATACCTTCTAGTCTATATATTTAGTAACCGAATAATATAACTAGCGGTGTAATATAAGACCCTCGCGGCTATCCTTAAACGTATGCTTTAGCGATAACCCTACTGCTAGTATAGTTATACTAATAATACCTATAGCGTTAGAGAAAGCTAGTAAAGAAGGAGTACGTCTTTTATACGCAGATGGCTAGGATTAATACTGCTTTTTACTTCTAGCTATATTTATAGCTAATTATAAAGAATAGGTTACGCTTATAGGTATTAAGAGTGGCCGTAAATGTTTAACTTATTATATATATATAAATAAACGGTATAATCTAATAACTGCTATCTAGCGACCGTGGCCGTTCCGTATATACTAATTAATAAAAAACTAAATATAAATGCAGTAGGAAGGTTATAATACTAATAAGAAGGATGACTTAGATTATATTTGGCCGTTCCGCAACTTTATATAGGGCTATAATTTATCTAATATCTACAAGATAATAGCGCCTAATTTCCTACACTAGGTGCTTAAAGGCCTTACTAGTAAATATTTTATATACTAAATTAAGGGGCTTATATAAAGCAAAATATAGGCCGGAAAATATTAGGGCCTTAATATCCCGCGTATAGATAGTTACGGCTAGGAGATGTTAAATGTTAATATACTTATTACTACCCGCTTTATATAGGTGGAACAATTTACTAATATAATAGTGTGGGATAGCTAGGCAAATGTCGGCTAATAGATAGGAAAGATGTATAAATCTCTATTATAACAATTAGTCCCTATTATAGCACCCTTACTAAAACAGAATAAAGGCGCTATACTATTTATCCAGGCGTTTATAGATTTTACTATACTATCTTAATATATATTATACGACGAATTAACTATCTAGTACCTAGTAGTAGCTATTTATAAAATAGATAAGATAAAGGATATATTTCTTCCGTTTTAACTAAGCAAGGTAGGACTACTATACTTTAATATTTCTAAGCTATATGCTATTACCTATTATCTAAAGAGTATCTAGCGACTAAAAGTAATTAGAGGTATAGATATAGAGTATTTAGAGCAAGTATATAAGCTATAAAAGGCATTTTACTATAGGACTAATAAATAGAACAACTATAAAGAGCAGATGCTATAATATAATACTATATATCTTAATACTATGCTTTAGAACGAACTTAAGCTATAGGCGTTAACTAATATAATTAATATAGTAGACCTAATAAGCGCAATATAGATAATATAACTAGGCCCTGCAGTTAATATATGCGCATATCGCTTGTATATATAGAACTTTAACAACTATATAACTTAGATACTTTAAGACTAAAGAATTAATATATCTATCTAGTGTATAGTTAAAGAGGTATAGCGCCAGATGGAGATTACCGACCTTATATCTAAACTAGCCCCCTTTATAAGGGAATACTATAAGCAGATTAATGGAATCCAGTAAATAGACTAGGACGTTAACTAACTAAAGGCCGATAATAATTAGGTATTAAAGATACCCTTAAGCATCTATTACAGCGTTATATGCTATATTTACTTTAGGAAGAATACTACTAACACTAATAAGCTTAATAAGGTATTTGCTTAATATACCCCATTATAGGCTAATACTAGAGCCCCCCGCTATAATGCTATAATAGTATAAGAATATAAGCGGGTAAATAACAGCCTCTATAGTAATAAAGTAGGGAGGCTTTATCTGCTACTTATAATCTAGGATACTAGGCAATTAGATAGTAAGGGTAAATACCTAAAATACGCTAGTGCGTTAGTAGAGACCCTCTAAGTTTGCGATAGTGGTAAGATTAATATAAGAACCGAAATACTTAGAGTGTAGAGTATAAAGCTATTTAATAATAGGACGAAACGTACGCTAGATGCCCTCTAGATATATAATATTAACCATATTATAAGGCCTATCTTACTTATACTAACGGATATTAACGTTATAGATTATTTCTTTATAAATAACTATAGCGATTAGGATATATATAATACTATATATAATAAAGATTTTAAGTAAATAAATAGGGTATAGGTTAATGTATATATAAGGAAATAGGCTTATACTAGGCGGTAAATAAATATAACTTAGCTAAAATAGCGGTAAGTTATAACTAGCGGCGCTAGATTATAATAAAGGGGTAAATTGCTATAACTATAATAAACTAGAATATAACACTACTACATATTGCCCTTTACGCGCTAGCTACCCTTTATATTCTATACACTATACTATCTACCTTAAGAGTAGGCAAATATCGTAAGGAACTAGGCTTCTGTGCGGTATAGAAAAAATATTATATAAAGTAGGACCCTATACTATAGCAAGGTAATCTAATTACCCCGTTATAAAGCCTAATAAATAGTTAAGCCGCCCTCCTAACTTATTATTATAAGTTTATTAAAGCTCCTTTTTATATACTTAGTAAGAAATGCCTAATTTATATTATAAAAGTTAACTAGGTTATTATTTAAAGTATATTAATAATAATAGATTCAATTTACCGTCCGACCCGGTCCCCCTAATGGGTCCACGCAGACTAATTCCTATGGTAAAAACTCAATATTTACTGAGAAAAACCCATTTTTTGGGTGAACAAAAAACCCCC
>Ga0307515_10002774_pt1 | contig 37370 bp, 34 predicted proteins | sample 17_EM_MG_FD_194513 | JGI IMG/M metagenome (GOLD analysis project Ga0307515, IMG submission 194513) | Populus trichocarpa ectomycorrhiza microbial communities from riparian zone in the Pacific Northwest, United States - 17_EM | ecosystem: Host-associated > Plants > Roots > Unclassified | place... | reverse complement strand
TGGTTCCCTTGATCTTCATGTCCGACGGAACGCATCTCTCGAATTTTGCTGGCGACAAGAAAGAGTGGCCTGTATATATGACAATTGGCAATCTATCTTCGAAGCTCCGCCAGATGCCCTCAACGCACAGCGTCGTAATAGTCGCTCTCCTGCCGATTCCGATCAAGAACCGCAATATTCCTCAGAAGCGGCTTGAAGAGCAGCGGCATACAAACCGAGAGGTGCTGAACGAGGTACTCGGGTGGGTACTCCAGCCTCTCACCTTTAAACAAAATCCCAGCGCCGAGAGCGGGTATTACAACGTTCTCTGTGCAGATGGCAACTTCAGGCATTGCAAACCGGTTTTAGCAGCATGGCTTGCAGATTGCCCTGAGTATAGCAACCTACATCATCTCGAGCGACATGTCTGTTTTCGGGGCGAGTGTCCAAAGAACGAACTTGGAGATTATGTCCCTCCGGACAAGCAACACCCCCGGCGGCATCACAACCTATATCGAACGCTCAGCAATGCCAACACCAAGGCAGCCGATGCCGAACTCTCGTCGCGCCATGTTCACCGAGGATTTGATGTGTTTCGACATATTCCCTGTATCGTGAGCGACCTCCCGAAGCCCGACCTCCTCCATACAATGCAGATCGGCATGCTTGATCACCTCCAGAAGTGGATTTTCCACTTCATGAAGACGCACGAACGGCTCGACAAGTACAATGCAATATGGTTATCTGTGCCTGCTTACCATGACCTCACACCAAAAACTAAGTCATATGAGGACGTTTCTCAATGGAATGGGAAGGAGATGAAGGAAATGAGCCGGTACCTGCTTGGAGTTGTAACCCAGTCTCTACGAGGAGGAAGCCCCGCTCAGCGTCCCATATTCAATCGTGCAATTGAGTGCACACGGGCATTGTTAGAATTCTATATGTATGCTCGATATAAATCCCACGATGATGCAACATTGAGCTACATGGAAGACGCCTTGTGTCGTTTTCACACCTTCAAAGATGTTTTCTTACTCGGGCGAGCCGGCAAAAAGGCGAAGGCCAAAGCCAATGCGCTGAGAACGGAGCTCGTGAAGAAGCGAAAGGTAGACGAGGAAACAAATGCTGAAACTTGGACGCCGTCTAAGAAGCGGCGAGAAATGAACGCCTGGCGGGATTATATCAGCCACGAGATAGATGTTTCCAAGGAGTTAGATGCCGACCTCAACTTTCGGAAGATCCACTTGATGTCTCACTGGGTCGAACAGATTCGTCGATACGGAGCCTTGCAACAGTATTCTGCCGAGAGACACGAACAAGCACATAAAACGAATCTCAAGGACGGTTGGAACGCCTCCAATCACAATCTCAACTACCTGCCGCAAGTAATCACCTTTCAGCGTCGCATCCTCTGCTTCGAAATCAGAGAGCTCAATCTCCAAGCCCTCGCTCAGCGTCGAGAGAACAGCGCTGCCACCTGCTACGTCCTCCCTTCCGGCGCTGATCTGGCTGCCCCCCTGAGCTCCCAGTCATATGCGAAGCCTGAATTCATGGGACCCCAAAACCGCCGTGATGGAAAGCATCCTGACGCTATGATCAAAGACTTCTGAGCATTACTCGACAATACGCAAGACGCAACGCACCGCGTGACAATATACAACGGCACGCGGGAGTTTCTCAAGCATAAGAGTCGTAACAAGACGTATATATCGGATGAACAACTGCACTCAATGGAGCTCTGTATTTACCATGGTATTAAGGTTCAAGTTGAGGGTTTAGATGGTGAACACATATCTCAGATTTATCGATGCACAGGAAGCCAGAGCTGGCGCGGAGGGGACCAACGGAACGACTGGGTGTGGGTAAAGCAACGCCCAGGGAGATGTTATGGTGCACTGAATGGTTGTCTCCCGTGGCAACTGCAACGACTATTCAAAATCAAGCTCCTGAACGAGGATGGAGCTTTCGTTGAGTACTGGTTAGCCCTGGCGCACACCACAATACCTGAAAACTCGGGTAACTTGGATCCCGTCTCGAAATTTGTACAAGTGAGAAAAGCACCGGCAGCAGTTGCTTTGCAAGTTTTCAGCGTGGGAAACATCGTCGGCTGCGCGCACGTAATTCCAGAGATAGCTGATAGTAGTAAGACAGGTGACGGACAGAACGAGCGATGGATTGTCAATAGCCACATAGATCTGGCGACCTGGAATGATGTGTATAATTAGTAAAAAGAGAATTGCATTTTGCGCGCAGGTAGAAGGAACGCGAGGAGAGGTTTTCGCAGCGTCACCCATCGCATTGCAATCCCGATGCAAGCGCGTGGCCAATGAACCCATTCCGACGTATGGTCACAGTTGGCCTTCCACGCCAGAGTGTTCGTTTAAAATAGGAGACCGACAGAGCGAGAAGAAACAGTGAAACTGCGATGGGAGGGCGATATGCAACGAGACGCGTGGTATTGGTGCCGGGCGCGGAGTAAGCCGCCACCGGGATGTCTCTGACGGCTCTGACGGACCGCGTCCACTCTGACGGAGTCATTCCACCCGGACGGAAATATTTTTTGCTGATGATCCAACAAACACACAGACATGTCAGAGCACAGTAAACAAGTACTGAAGATCTCTCGACCCCTTCGAAGGATCGCAGCTCCCAAAGCCCCTGGGAAAACTCCGACTGGTTGCATTAGGCCATTGAAGGAGACTAGGGATTCCTTTCAAGTTTGGAAATTACATTATAGGGATAACTACTCTCAGACAGAGGGAATTTGTGAGACAGAAATTCAACAGAGGAAATCCAAGTGATAGTGCTTACACTCTGCTTGGCCCTCTAATAAGAAAGGTAATCATCAGGTAAATGATTGAATAATGCCCATTAAGTTAGATAATGGTACGGCAACCCATCCAAAGTCTAAAGAATACTATGCAGTTGCCAATGAGTTACTTTCAGCATCACCAGACAATGGAGAATCTGAGAATGAATCACATTCAGAGGAATAGAATCTACGCCCGTACGCCTCATTACATTATACCTGGTACTTAAAACAAAGTATCTTAGTAAGGTGTTGTTACCCACGTAACAGTATAATGAATAATAACTATACACTCTTGGATTATTTATAGGACCCAAATTATGCAAGATTACGCTGACAAATAATAGTGCCGATAGTATCCGAACACCAGAACTATCAAGGAATTGTCGATGTACTGGCAGTATTGCATTACACCACGATACAACCTAGTGGCTATTGACTTAATCGCCACCGATAAGATGATGTATATTTGTCCCCTTTGGGTATATGATCTCTACAGACTACCAGTACATGGTATCCAGAGATACACATAAAAGGACTATATGAACCAAGAAAAATTAGCAGCATATATAGCGCTATATGAACAAGGTGCCTTGTTCTTAAGAACGGAAAAGGTTTGGGCTTCGCTATACGTTGTAGCTACCCCAAGCAACAAAGTAACTTGTCGATACTAAATCCAAATACCTTTTGCCGAATCAGCATACAATCACGGTTATAAGTGAACGCCAAACAAGAAGATATACAAACAAGAATTGCTATCTATAAGAGAAAATAAAGTTTGGAGCCAGTTTATTCTCGATGAAACTAGGACCTTGACAAAAGCTGACGGCAGAATTCAATTTCGGGGAAGCAATTAGGTAAATGCATGATCAAAGTATTTGACCTAGCTTGTTAGGCGCTTAATCTATTCTAACGCGAACTGCTTAACACATTCCGTTCAATAGATTCAATCTTATCTGAGCAACCGAAAAAAAGACCGGAATAATCCAATATTCCTTGCAGAACCTGAGACACCAAAACCTTGGGTAGAATACTACCAACAATCAGCAGTTAATGGAGAATTGCGCACTATTAGCGATCCAGTATTCATAATCCACTAGAAAGAATATCACCCATGGGCGGACGAGTGGGAGTGTTCCCGCAAAAAGGAAGATATGTCCGAGTGGTGTTATCGCAGTGACAATAAATCATTGGCAAAATACAGCCTGTGGTAGATTTCACCTGTCCTCTGATGGAGCAACTTTACAATATATTGATCATTATTGCATTGACAATAATAATGAGTCAATTTTGAAACCTTATTGAGCAATCTATCCACATGCCATATTACCAATTGTACGAAGAGAATTGTTTCTCGCTACCTTACGAATGGATCATTCATTTCGAAACATCTATTCAAGTCGCATATGCGAAAATCTACAAGTATACACCTTGCGATTGGAGGATGTATAACTAAGAAAAAGATTGTGGTGATACCAATGGTTATTACCTAGAGCTCTTAGAAGGGCATAATAATGGCGGGGATGAAGTACAATATAACCAGAAAATATTCGAAAGAGAGCTTCATGAAGCAAAACAACAATGGAAGGAAGAAGGTCCGAATGAGTTTTCTGAGGATTTGGCAGCAGAATACGAGGAACCAGAAAGTGATCACAAATGGTCATCCTTCAAACAAAATTGAGACTCGAAACAAACTGAGTCCAGGGAATGGTTCAATTAGCAAAATGATGAGGTTAGGGATGCCATCTCGCGTAATCAATAGCCTGATATTAATTGAGCCAGTGTTGTTCAAATGCAGAATAAGAGATAATTGCTTTAGACGTCTAAGATGTCAATTCTTGGAAGTTATAAAATATCATCAGGTAACGTTAAAGACCATGGTGCGAAGCAGGTTAATACTACCACCACCAATTCCATGGTGGCTGCTTAATATCGATATAACTTCATAGTTATTATCTTCAGATATCACTTCAGTAATTTATTTCTTTGATATTATATCGTCGATATAAGCTTCTCATATTACTTCGGTAAATAATATTTTCGATATTACTTCATCGATATTACTTTGTTAATATTACCTTCACATGTAACTTCGGTAATTAATATCTTTGTTTTCACTTCATTGATATTAGGTTGAATATCACTTCAGGTCCTGAATAATACACGGTTCCGTGTAATACAATATACACTCAGAGATATTCTCTTTGGAGTTGAAAAGCAAATATAATCAGGCTTGATAAGAAATTACTCTTAGGAATAGAAACAGAGGCTTAAACAAAGACATTTTCACTTCGGTGCGAATCATTTTCCAATGACCATGGGTACCAACTATGATTATCGATATTTCTTAGTAAATGGCAACCAGAGATTTGCCATAAAAAGAAGGGGGTAAAAAACAATTAAACATATATAAAGAAATTTTTTTTTCTATTCGACATCAGTATCAACTATGTTGCTAAAAATGTCTTCTGTGAATAAACCTGTTTATTATAGTTCATTGAGATTTAGGATGCATTGTTGAATACACTTAATGGTCGTTTTTAACAGAATGACAAAATTTAAGTTATTCAGAATTGCATGACTATGTCCCATAGTCGCGCTAGGCTAGTGGTAATTAACATTGCTTCTGAAGGATACTTTGGTCTACTGATGAACATATTAATCCTGATTGGATGGCTTATATGTACCTTCGAATATATCCGAATGGGGTCTTCAGTCTTCGGGTGAGTAAAATTTGTCTATACGCGAAGGAGTAAATGTCCATTAGCAACAGTAGTAATATGCTCATCGATATTCGAATACCCTTCAATACAGAGAAACGAGGATCTGTATGACATCTTCTTGCATTCTCATTGACATTCAAATAACCTTGGACAAAGAGCAGCGAGGATGAATATGACATCTCCAGGTATTCTCAACGAAATTTGAATAACCTTCAAAAAAGAGAAACGCCGATACAATATGGTATCATCAGGTATTCTCATCGACGTTCGCAAACCCTTCGACAAGAGAAACGAGAATGAATAAGAAAACTTCAGAAACAGAGAAAATGACATGGTATGATATCTTCTGGTACTCTGATGGTTATGATTCTATAACGAAATTAAGTATTATCTATTCAAAATAGAACTTAATTACAGTTATAATTAGGATTGCTTCGTTTATGATTTCATGTTGAAATAATTAAGCTAAGTACTACCAGCCTCAATATGAAACGTAATTACAGTAATGAATAGTTACTATACATTATCGAGGCGGATATATACAATGTTATATCGAGCTACTCTTGCATACAGGGACTGAAGATACCATTATCTTATATAACATGATTGATCAAGTAATGATTTATGGTCAGTTAGAGGCTCAAGCTTAATACTTTTGAACTTTGTACTTAAGCTCGGGTACGGTTTGGATTTTTTCATTAATTATTGGAAGTGATAATATGGGTCAAAACTTTAGGCGACATAACTTACCATTTTCGGGCGTGTTCTATGCCGTCCCATGTAACCCTCTTGCGAGTGATACTGTCTTGGCGAAGATGGTCGATTGTATGGAACATTTCGTACAACATTTTGAGATATTTCCGAAAGCATCTAGAAGTACAGCCTATATGTATCTATCGGAGTATAATAAGTCGACAGTCCTAGCACCTTCCTTCTATTCCATTGCACTTCAATGAAACCTAGCTGTAAATAGGTTACACTTCGAAATGTTAAGTCTAGACAAAGTCCATGCACGAGTATGGTACTGTAATGCAGCTTTGGAGTAGATGAACCATTGACTCTATGTACTTGTGATGATGATGTCAAAAGAGTAAATGGTCATGAGTTTATATGAACCACGGCAACAGATGAATTGCGCAACAAGTAATTCGTTCACACTTGTGTCATATTAGTACAAGTATAGAACTTCCAACGTTTACTATACTGAACAATTAAAATAATAATTCGCTGAGAACCTATATATACCTGCGATTACATCAAAGGAGTAGATGGGTTAATTGCAACAATGTGTATGTACCATGCGGGGAGTGAACACATGTTGCAAGACCGTCCACAAAACACGGCAGAAGTCGTGGGTCATCCGCCCTAGAGAAGGGAGTGATGTACAGGTCTCAACGTCTACGAGATGGATAAGAAAGAGAAAATTATAAAACGGTTATAATATTGTCATTCTGTATAAAGGATTTCATTATATTCTTTCGTATCGACAGACTATGAATTGTTAAGAGTGTCGACAGACAATAAAGGGTTTTCCTTGTTATGTCGACAGACGATAAATGTTATACCAGATATGAATTGAAAAGAATGAGGAATAAAGATGCTTGTGATGTCTTGGTAGAGAAAGATAGAAAAATTATGTTCACTTTTTAAGACAGAGCAATCATTATGGACACTGATCTTAGAGAAGAGAGTGATGTTATGGGTTCTCTCCAGATAGTGATGATGGGCCTTCAATTGAAGGAAGTCCGTACATTTGCCTTTAACGGGGGTTTGTATCTAATCAAGTCTCAATTCCATAAGAAATCAGCTTAGGCGATTCATTGGAAGTATAGTGTCAGGGCAGCTGATATGATGATGGAATAACTTACTAGATCGAAAGGACGTAAGTCCTGACGAGTATGTTAATTTCAACCAGATCCAATTTTAGATACTAGACATGAGTCAGTCCTGCAAGTAGACGGCTCTCTGGTTATCACGGACCCAGTCCGTAGGTGGGGCACGTCCCTGTTTAATAAACAACATAAGCACAGAGGACTAAGGGAATATGGCGTTGGCAACCAGCCAATAGCAGATGTCACTTATTGACTTGAGTGGAAGATTCTGCAAGATAATCCAGAGAGCTGGATTATGTGCATAAGTTCCAGGTTGGCATAGCAGTGGATATTGCAATCACTTAAGACTAGGAGTTAATAATGCAAGAGACGTGTCACCAGTGAGTGCACATTCCAACTTCCGAAAAAGATAAGACGATAGCATGATGTCAAAGTTAAAGTTATGGTCTGATTCATATTGCCACATGATATCATGCATGAACACCATAACCTAAGGGATGTGTGGCCGCCTCTATTAGGTGCATTGTATTAATGTAAGGCGCAGAGATATGTGGCTATCATTGAGGGATTTAAATTATAGTTCGAATCAGGGGATGACCGAGAGCGATGCGCACCCCATACTGTAAGAGAGGGGATCTTCGTGAGTGATGCTAAGCCCGTACTGTCTTTCCAATAAACTATAAAGAAACCACATTGTTCCGGCAATAAGAAGGACAAGCTCTTGCAGCTGAAAAACATCAATACCTACCAGCGGAAGAATATCCTTATTTATGATTGTGTTTTTATGATACATATATCTGCGGTGATATTAGTAGAATCAATTAGCTTGGTGTAGCTGCAGCCGCGCACCTTGAGGATTTCTAACGAATGCCGATTAGCTTTGAAAACGACAACAATGTCATCTTATACCCCATGGAGAAAATAATCTCCCAAGACAGAAGAACTCAGCAAATCTTTGTGGCTCATTGCATTTGGTGGTTAGCATCAGTGATCGGTCTCAAACAGGGATCAGTCAGTCATTTCAATAATCTACATAAATCATACGAATTACCTTTCGAAAAGGAATTACGAATCACAGCGGTGTCAGTAGTACATCAAGATATTCGTAAATGATCCCGTGACGAAGGTCCATCAGACTCGGTCGATAATATTACATCCAACAAACAAACGGGACTCCTAAAGAAGAGTAAGAAAATACTGATAAGCTCTCGACGCCTTTGAAGGATCGCGGCCCTTAAAGCCTCTGGGACAACCAAGACTGGTTGCATTAAACTATGGAAGGCGGCTACGGATTCCGTTCGAGTTCCAACATTACCGAATTGTGAAAACTACTCTAAGATGGAGGGAATTTGTGAGACAGAAATTCAATGGAGGAAATCTATGGGAGATTGCTTACTCTGTGCATGGCCATCCGATAGGAAAGGTAATCATCGAGTAGAGGATAGAATATTGCCTATTAATTTACATAATGGCACGGCAACCCATCCAAAGTGTAAAGAACAATATACAGTTGCCAATGCGTTATTATCAGCGTCACCAGACAACAAAGAATCTAAGAACGAATCAGATTCAGAAACATATGATGTATGGCCGTACGCACCAATCCATTATACTAGGTACTTAAAACAAAGTATCTTAGTATGGTGTTGTTACCACCATAACATATCCAAAAGGAATTGGTGGGACAGAGTGGTTCTAGCATGAGGAGTGTAGGATGAGGGTGAGTGGATATGCGGGGATACGTGGCCCTGTTGAATACACATATTGCATGGATCTTCGAAAGCTCGACATGAGTGTATGAAACCAAGAGCTGGGAATGATACAGTGTGAATATAATATATTAAGATGATGTCTATCTACCCTGGGGTATTCCAATTATATACTGTTTGTCGCTGAGTCCATCTCCATTCTCCTTGTATCTCTGTATGCATATATATAGAGATACTTAGATAATACATGCCATATTATAATGTAGGGAATCTTGTGACTGTAACAGACCAATATTATCGATGAAATGTCTTGTGGTTATGTAACTGTAAGAACGACTGGTGTGAGAATAGGGTACCACATCCCGCACAGAGCTTGTTCAGAGGTCTGAGCTGCTCCCGAAGTCTCCCTCAGACCTGTGCAACGCTCAAAGCAGCTCCCCCATCTGACTATCCAAACAGTGACATTTCTTAGCCTCCTGAATGCACCTGCATCACTGTGGGCGCTTTCAGGAGCATGTGAGTATGCACTTGCAGAGTCTGAGTGCACATTGCAAAGCTGCCAGGGTGGCTGGGAGTATCTAGAAGTACTCAGAAGCACTGGCGACGGATACCAGAGTGTCCGGGAGGTTGGTGTATGACTTCTGGACCGAAATACTAATTGCCGATGTTGAACTTGATGATGATAATATGGTAAGAGTATCTCAACATGCACTCATTGACTCTACTCAGGGCTATGAGATCAATGTCCTTGGCACACCTACGTTCTGTCTTTCACTCTTCTCCCTCTATGAACTCAACTCCACGAGATACACAGGCATGCTCCATTGTTGCAAATGCTGTGTATCGTCATCACAATCACCGAATACAATCATCGCTCATCTTATCAATGTTCTCTGCTTCACATTTCCTACTGCCAGCGCACACGCAGCATCAACCATGGCTGGACTTCCAAACACTCCTCCAATAACAGTTCCAAACATGACTTTAAGTACAGATTCAGGCATATTTCCACGTCAAACCTTGAGCACACCAGGCACACCTACAATCTCTCAGTCCACTTGAAGGAAGAGAATAAAAATCACACTCACCCCTGAATAACAGAGTGTATCTCCGCAAATATATCCGTGTGAAACTCGGGGTGTACCTCCAAGCACACTAGCCATCTCATCTCCGAATGAACCTCTATGTTTGTCTACCTCAACATGCCCACCAATTGGCTCCATGAAGTCAAAGTCCACTCCAAAGACTATTACCATCTCACAGTCAAAACAATATCGTCGCCGCATTGCTCACCTACAACCAATCTCCGGGTGATCAGTCATCACTGAATGAATGAACGCTGATTTGATGTGCACTGTGTGCATCAAAGCCATGCACAAGCGAAAGTTCATTTGATTCAATGGGAAGTGCACTCCCAAGCCGTATCAGCTGGTACAATCAGATGTACGTGGTCCATGCTCTACTCCCACATGTGGTCGCAAGACGCATTTCATACTGCCTTTGGACAACTATACTGGCTTCCAATATGTAGGGATGATCTCTGACAACAGGTAGGCAAAGTGCACTGCCACCTACAAGCCCTGTCATGTTCGAGTTGATTCTATGGGCCAGGGCTATCTAGTGTTAGCAATGGTTCAAGTTTTGGACCTGGCCGGTTTTATAGGTTTGCATGGCAACAGCCCTACCCCATCCAAATTCGACGATTTTGTAAGCGGACCATCGCTTTAAGGCCACAATTATTGATCGGAGAGTTTTGTGTTTGGTATGTAACATATGCAACTTGGCGCGGCGCATCTTTTGGTGATCTCCGATTTTCGATATCATTAAATCTTAGCAAGCGGTAGCTCAAAAACCTCGTTTTTCGGGCAAAAATGACAATAATTTCAATGCAGCTTGCTGAGTTTTGAAGATATCAATAATCGGAGACTGCCAAAAGATGCACCGTCGGAAGCTCCATATTGCATGTACCAAACATTAAATTATCGGATGAATATTCAAGGGCTTATTTGAGGGGGCCATTTGGCACAAACCCAGACTGAACCGGCTGGGTCCTGGTTTTCTTGAAACCACTATACCAGAAACAGTTGGAAAACGGAACCGTTGCTAACACTATGGATATCAGATCAGAAGTTTTCAGTGAGATACTGGCCAAGGCGAGTATGACAATAAGATGCTCCGCTCAGAGCTCACTACCAGCTGTGCAACATATGAACTGTGACCACTATATTCTCACCACAAGAATAGAGTCGCTGAGAGAATGATCTGTAACACCACTGAGACGGGTCAATCTATGATGATTGACTCCCTGGCACCTGTCCAGTGTAGGGGAGATTCAGTCAACACTGCAGTCTACATCCATCAGCAATCCCAGAATGCATGCTTGATAGAGGGAGTTAACCAAGATGGCTGCAAAGCACCACATGAAACTCCAAACCCGATCCTCCATACCTTTGCCAAGCCCACTCACAATTAGGCTGGCAACAGGATATCATACAAGTCTCCTATTCACCACCAGCGACGATTCCGCTGCTATCTGTGCAGGCACATCCCTGATGCCCAGGGTTGAAGCATATTCGGTTCTTGATCAACGCCCTGCATGATACTGAGCTACACCCAGCACTGAACGACATTATGGACAATTTGGAACCTATCCATTCAAGTGCGTTGAGCACAGTCGAAAATCATCTTTGTTGATGTGCGGAATGCATAGTTTTCATACACCACTGACGGAATTGATATTTTTGGATTGCCAGAAAATGTGGAATGCATTGAGGAACTTCATACTGGCAATGGACTCCTCCATGGCCATCTCAAGGATATCTGTGGACTGGGTGTAGGTCACAATGGTGGTGATCATGGCCACATTGATGTTTTCACAGATGTCGATTGCAATCTGCTCAATCACCATACACTGCGTTGATGTCTCCCTGCACATACTGGTTTGATATCATACTCTCCAGACAAGGGGGATACCATCATACTCACACACTGTCGGGATCATTATATGCACGAGCCACCATGGTCAAGACAACACATTGAATCGAGCTGACGTCTCTGACCTGAGAATTACACTGCCATCTACCAAGCTGCAGCAAAGACGAAGCAGTCAATCCAACAGAAACCACAATTGACAACACATCGTGTCAAAATATGTCATCGCTAGGCCCCCATTGAGGCATTGACGCCACAACGATTAGCATCAACCACTATCAATGGGGACCCGCTACCATATGCCGAAGCTGTGGGAAGTCCACTTTGAACTCACTGGATGGAAGCCATTGATGATTAGAGCACCATGATCATCTTGAACAACACCTTCACTACAGTCCACACGAAAGATGCTAAGCAATTACTGGTGAAGTTGTTTGGCTCCAGATTGGTCATCAGGACTAAGAGAAACTCCGATGAGTCTATATGTTTCAAGGTACACCTACTAATAAAAAGCTACAAGGACACTGATTCTGGTGAGACACACTCTACTGATGGAAAGCTAACTACCTTTCGATATCTTATCTCTCTGGTCGGGAGATGTGGCTGAAATATCATTAACCTGGACATAGTCACCACTTTTCTCAACCGTGATGACGATGATGATTATATATCTATAGTGCTCCCCAAATCCATGACTGAGTGCCACGAAGACACATGCAGGTACGCACCAACGATCATGGTGAGACTCAGAAACGCCCGGTATAGTCTCAAACAAGAATTTTGCCTCTGGCTCAATGATATGAACATCTTCCTCCTTTTCCGTGTATTCACACAGTGACAAGCTGATCCTAACCTCTATATCTGCAGTGATGGCATTTCCAATCTTCTGTATGTTGATGACATCTTCTTGATTTATGCACCTACAGAGTCATCTATCAAAGAAGGAATCGAGATCCAGGTGAAGCTCTCAGAGAATTTGATGATTGCGAATGTGCATCCAGCATTGAAATTCATTGGCATCAAGATCCACTCCAACATTCACAGCATAAATCTTCACCAAACTCCCTTCATCACCACGATTCTCAAGTGATTCCCCATTCAACACGCTCATGCAGTGTCAACTCTGTTGGACCACATGTGGATTTTGACTTAGCCGACAAGCAGGGGGAGAAGGAACTTGACACAAAGAGGGTCAAGCACATTCAACTGACCATCGGATGATTGATGCACACAGCACTTGAAACGTGGCCTGATATATCATATGCGGTCCCTGCTTTCTCCCGATACAATTCCTGTATATTCACCAGCCCTATGACAGCAGCACAGTGATTGCTGCACTATCTCAATGCCACAGTAGACTTTCGACTGCACTTCAACACCAATGTCAACTGGAATGGGGACTACAGCATCATCAGGTTTGCAGACTCTAATTGGGCCAGCGATAGCACTGATTGCATGTCTCATGGTGGTCTTGTCTTCCCAATGGGTCACAATGGTGGTGCTATATCATGGCAGTCTCGGAAGCAAGACCTCATCACCCTAAAAACTGTCCAAGCCAAATTCATTTCTTGCTCTGAAGGTTCCTGTGAAGTGAGACGGTCCCTAGAATTGGAAACAGATATTTACCGGTCTCTGAGCGACACATCCCCGCTACTGATCAACTGTGGCAATCAGAGTACCCTCAGATATATCACAACAAGAGTGATCAAGGCCAGAATGAAGCACATCAATATGTACTACCCTAATTGTAGAGATGTCCATACTCACACAATCTTGGACTATTCCTACGTCAACACAAATGACGATGTGGCCAATAACCTCACGAATCCATTAAACAAAACGAAGAACACGCAATTAAGATAGGGAATGGGAGCGTGGCAATGTAAATATTTGAACATGAGGGAATTCGATGGAATATTGCTTTTAACATCACTTGATGTACGTGTGTGTTTACAAATGGCCATCCAGAGGCTACAGTGGAATTCAATGGAATATTGCTTTCAAGATTGTTTGATGCACTTGTTTGTTTACCAATGGCCATTGCTAAGGGTTGTCCTTTAACAGCGATAATAATACTTGGGAATGACTGGTGTGGTGGGAAAATGGCACCCACAACTACAAAGCCACACATCTGGGTCGGTACGTAACTGGGTTGGGGTTATCGCTGCTCTTCATCACGCAATTGACAAGGTTGAAAGACTTTCGCTCGACGGCATCCGACACCACGATCCAGAGACCTCAACAATCATCATCTAATCTCTTTCCTTCTTCTCTGTTTTGTTTCTTAGTTTCTAGTCAATCAACAATCTCGCTGCGGCTGCTCCCTCCCTACACTCCTCGAAACGAAACCTCGATTTTTGTAGCTTCCTACGGAAGCTGCAGTGCGATCTCCTGACCAGGGATTTCCGCCCCTAATGGTGCTCTGACTCGGAGGTCGTTCCTGAAAATAGAGTACGGGAAAGTAAGCTGGCAGCGAGAGACAGACGACAGCGCGACGATACGGAAATGGGTGAAATTGACGCAACGGGACTGGAAATCTGGCCTGCGAGCTGAGACTACACCACAGCAACAATTGAACACAGATCACGCACGGAGGACCACTAGGCAACGACAGATCGACGATTAGACAGCGGGAGAATCGAATACGAGGATACTGGAATCGCAATCAGAGACGCATTGATTTGACTCCCACGGAGGTCGGAGCCACCCTCAGCATTCGGGCTGTGAAGCATGGAGATCTCACGGCTACCCGTTGAGGCCATCTCGGCTGCGACCAAACTGCGGAATCAGATGCCACTTCCGCTTAGTCCAGGCACGCGAATCTTTCTCGGCTGTGATGTGTCTACATTTCTCCACAAGTATGAGAGTATCGCTGCCTTCACTGCTACTGACCCTTCCAGCCGAAACGTCGTCTTCATGTTTCCCTACTTCTCCATGGAAGCGATCAGAAAGACGGTGATGATAATGCACAGTTATGAGCGCCGAGACTGGGTCGCACTCAAATCAGAGCTTTTGCACGTGTTTCGGCATACCGACAGTCAGGCTGATTCGTTCATCTATACGCGTCAGTATCTCGAGCAACTCTGTGCTACCTTGAGAGGCAGCCATAGAGGTCGTAACCATGCAGAATTTGGAGGTCTTGATCGGACGGAATCCCTCAAGTCGTTTCTCCGCACATTGAACCATATCAGTGGAGTAGTTACCGAACGTAGGATGATGTGTGAATACGAGCGGACGGAGATGCTGCTACGTGCACTCCCCAAGAAGGTCTCAAGGAAGGCTATCAATCAACTCGACTTGAACCCACTTGACGTTGTGGCAAGCAGGAAGAGATAAGCAGATGGCATTGTACTTGTTAAGCCGTTCTTCCAGCTCCATGAAGTCGAAAATCAACTTCTGGAGATCAATCATGTAAATCTGCATTGTATCGAGGAGGTCGGGCTTCGGGAGGTTGGTTGGTAGGAGGGACATAATCTCCAAAGTCGTTATTTGGACACTGGCACCAAACACAGACATGCCGCTCGTGATGATGAAAGTTGCTATACTCTGGGCCAGCGGCAAGCCATGCTGCCATAACCGGTTGCAATGCCTGCTGTTGCCTTCTGCGCAGAGAACGTTGCAATACCCCCTCTCACCGCTGGGATTGTGTTTGAAGTTGAGAGGTTCCAGTAACCACCGAAGTAGTTCTTCCAGCACCACTCAGTTTGTTTGCCACTACTCATCCAGCTGTTTCTGTGGAATATTGTCGTTCTTGATTGGAATCAGCAGGAGAACGACCATTGTGATGCCATGTGTGGAGGACATCTGGTGGATCTTCCACGATCGATTGACAATCGCATTGTATGAAGGCCACTCTTGTTTGGGGCCAGGTCAATTCGACCGATGTGTTCCGTGGAACATCATGATTAATCGAACTAGTGTATCCCCCACTCTCAGTGTTGCCATAACATCAAACAGCACATGATTATGCTCGGGAATCTCTCCTTACCTGTGTCTCCCACTCCTCGTCTTCAGTGTGCATTTCAGTATAGATGCGCTTCGGTGGGGTATCACTGTTAACACAATGCTTAAGTGCAAAAATCAGATGCTCGGCGTAGGCGGGCTGCCGCATCAACCATCCCATACCCATGAGTATGTCTCGACTGCAGTATTTGTTAGGGCATTGGTCATTGTCATTCCCTTTCATATCCTCAAGAGTGTGTAGTTCCCATTCCCCAAGATCCTGATTATCTGGCAGGCTACCCACATGCATCTTGATATGTTTCCTGTTGATAAAGCTTGGGAAATGTAGAGCGGTGAATTCTTCCTTCAGCACGTTATCTTAGTACGTCTTCATGCCCTTCTTCTTGATCCCACGCTGGATATATTTGTAGTCTTCACTTGTCACAAACATGTAGTAGGGATTGTTTTGTAGGTTGGTCTCATGGCTACCCTGGGTGTCATATTCCCATGGCTCAGCAATGTAATTGCAAAGTTCAGCGCCAGCGCGGCGGTAGGTTTCCGCCCACTGCAGAGCAGGTGGTGGTGGTTGAGACTCTGAGTCTGCGATGTTTTCAACATTTTGGAGCTTGGGAAACACATCCAAGTGTTCCACTGAATCATGGTTAGAGTTGAATTTACAACACTGAGCAGGGTCAATGCGTCAGGGTGAGCTGTGAACAGTGAATTTCTTCTGGTGTGCCACTCGAATGTGTTCAGGATGGAGTATTTGGATCATTTTAAATTGCCAGGTGTCTGAGGTCAACTTCTTTTGGCATGAATATTGGGGGCAACAGAATGGGGTCTTCCCTGGCATTGACGACGACACCCGAGGAGCGGATAATTCACTGTACAAAGTGACGAATGTTGGTGCTGGGCCTGCACAGCCTCATGTAACAGCTCACGATACTTTCAGCCAACTTGAAGGATCTATTGAGCCTCAACACCATTACAAGGAGGTTTCTTACACGCCAGGAGTTGCAAAGACACTGCATGCACGATGTCCCATAATACTATAAATCAAATCAATCCAATACAAAACCGACAAAAAAATCAACCTTGAGCGATCCAACACCCTTGCAACTCAGGTAATAATCATAGCCTGAGATCAATAGATTACAACAAAACAAACGAACAAGTCAAGAATTCGATCCTGGCCCGGACTTAACAATCATCGCCGACTCTGCAAAATGAGAACAGGTGCACTACTCACCTACCGAGCCGTCCGGGCGCCACTCATGGAGGGGACCATTGAGGTGAAGGATGTTAGGGTGAGGGATGTCTCAGAGAGGGGCATCAGGAAGAATGCAGCTATCTGGCGATTTACCGAGCAGCTGCTAATCCACATCCTAATCCGAGGTGATTCAGGTAGTCTCTGCTTCTCGTAGAGTTGTCACCACTGGGCAAGATTGTAGCGGTGTTTCAACCCCGATATCATCCAGCCCACTGAGAGCATGAGACTCAGGGGTTCTTTGTAATGGGTGAGGTTCCGGGGTTTGTGGCCGTTGGGCAGGCACCACAGCTTGTGCCTGTGCGGTATGCTAGTGCATCTTCTGGTCTTGCTCAGGTCGCACTGATGTCTGTTCATCTACCATGGTATCTACAATGTCAGCGGACGTACATACCTGCTCTTCCTGGCGAATTGTCCGAGGTTCTTTGCTATCATCCTCATTCTCATCCTCATCCTCCCCCTCATCCTCATGCACCACCTCCTCCTAATTTTAATCTTCCTCCTGTTGATCTTCCACATCTTCATCATTACAATCCCATTCCTTATAGAAATCTCCATCAAAATCAACACTGTCCGGTGAGTCCGCATCATTCTCCATGCTACATCCACATAAGAATCACTTTCTGAGTCCTATTTGCTGTGCAACTCTTCGGTAGAGTCGGTATCCTCATATGAGGCAATCGCATGACAGGTGATGCTTCAGGCTCTAAATTGACTCGCTCTAGTTAGCCCTAGTGTTAGCAATGGGTCAGGGCAACCCTCCAGTGGACTGGGTTTTGATTTCAAAACTGGTCCAATTCTGTTCCTGACCCAGTTACAAACGAGAACTGCTGACATATGGGGGGCCCAACCTGGACCCGTACGTCTCAATCCACTGGTTTTCCCGGGTTCGCCTAGACCTGTCGGTTGCAATCTCCGGTTCCATATTTCAGGCTTTGCATTTATGGTCGCATTGACCTTTGGTACTGGTATTTGTAAAATGTTGACATTGGTACATGACGTTCAGTTTCAATGTATTGGCCGCCTTAACGATCATAGCACATAGATAAACGTGCCCTTCCATAGTGTCAAAATAAGTGTCAATGGAGCATGAATGATTGTGGGTCTTGCACATACGGTAATATGAGCTGCGCTTGATCACACGCCTCCACAAACAACCTAATGGCAGCATTTATGGGCAGATATGTATGGAATATTCCAACCACAGCCTCTTCGACAGTAACGACTCATGTGATTGACTGAGCTACCGCTCAAAATTCGGGTGCATTTTAGGGTACGAAAACAGTCAAAACTGTCTATATAGAGAATCACCGCCACATCGCATAGCCATTAAGCATATTGAAATCCCAACAATCGTTGACATTCCATTGATGTTCTCTCTCATGATGGGGCATGGAACGTTACACTTTCTATTTTGCCTATTAAGGCAGCCAATACTATGTATATGACTATGTGGAACCAGTCACCCACCAGATTATCCAAGATACATGACGAATATTGTTTGATGCTCCTTTGACGCTCATTTTCGTGATGGGGCAGGGAGCGTTTCACTCTCTCTTTTTCCTATAGAGGCAGCCAATGCTTTCCTTATGACTATATGTAACCTGCTGCTCCCCGGATTATTCAAGATACATGACCAAGAATTGTTGAGATTCCGTTAACACTCATTTTCATGCTGGGGCAGTGAGTGTTTATATGTGTTTTTTACCTATAAAGGCAGCCAATACTTTATTTATGGCTATAGGCAACCTGTCGCCCCCCAGATAATCCAAGATACATGACCAAGAATCGATGATGCTCCATTGATGCTCATTTTACCATGGCTGTATCCACAATGTGCAATCATTTAATTTGGTATAGTGCATCAGTCACGTTTATTTGGCAGCCTGTCTAGCATTTTCATTTTCTGTCATCTTGATCACTACATTGTCCTTTAATAATACATATAAATATATCCTTTAAAATATACTTTACAGTATCCGCTAATTCAGGATGATAATAATCTCCACAATGCCGTGCATTGCGCTCAATGCGAGTCATCACTGCCAGATTCCCTCAATAGGCTGGTGTGGTCTTCAAAATGTATATTAGCTGCATTACAACACTGCAGATAGTGTACTAACCAGTGGCTATTCCTTCATCAGTCATCATTTCTGGATCAAATTCTGCATCACTCTGTCTATCCTGGGCAGATACATCAAGAGTAACAGATTTAGAACTGGGAAGAGATGTATGTAAAAACGAATATCGACCCGGCATATTAACGGTTTTGGAAAGTGAATTTCCGGAAGTGTGGCTCGTCATGGTGGGTGGTGTTCCGGGCAGTAGTGGCGTTGGCTCTGGGAGAGGCTCTGGAGGAGGCTCTGGAGTTGGCTGTCTGCATTGGGTGGGCAGTGGTACACCAGTCCGTTTCTGCGGCCAGCAGGTCTCCAGATTCTTTTCGGTGCCATTTTCGCAAGGAGGACAACCGGCAATAAGGTTCTGACAAACAATAGCCTGGTGTCTTGCTATCACAGCGTTGAACTGTTGATACCCGGGAAGCTCAATACACCACTCCATCTGTTCTCGGACCTCGGCGTCGGGATTCTTGATACGGTATTGCGTTTCATGTATTGTGGTGTGGGAAAATTGGCATTTGCACATTTTGGCCATATTCGTGGCCAAGCGCATGTCAGACTGTTCCAGCTGTACACGACCTACTTGCCTTGCCGTCCTAGCAGACATGTTGAATACCTAGAAGAAATTAGTTGCTGCTTTAAATAATGAGATGCAGCTATTACCTCAACTATATCCGCTTCTGTAGCCTGCACCAGGATGATTAAAACCTATTGTGTCCACTCGCAGGGACTGTTATCACAAAATTCATCTGCAAAAATCCTACAGCGTACAACGTCTTGATGTTCAATTTCGCTGACTGTGCGGACATATTGCTTGGTCGAATATGGTGGTTTCACCATATGTGCTGCAATAAATTGGTCACATAGCTCTTGACGTACCCCCGCTGTATATGATTCTGTCAACTGACGCCCGTTTACCCTGCTATGGTTATACTCACATCCAACTGCATGCTGCTTCTCATTCCTGCTGAGTCAAGTCTGACGGACGATTTATAAATGCTAATGTTAAGTCTTATGGTGGGTGGCTGCTTTCACAGAGTCGGGGTGGACTAACTGGTGTCTGCGTTCTAGCTCAGTGGCTATAACTGACATATTTGACAAAGGGCCTGCTATTCAGCTAGGTTTGGATCCGCTCAGACCGGGCTGAGGCTGTTGTGTATCCACTGTTTGCTACTGTGGAGTATGATAGGAAGATGATATAGAAAAGAAGTGGGAAGTCCTGAGGATTATATGGTTAGCTTCACGTCAGAATGGAATGATTAGCTCCCAACACGATCATTATAGTCAAGCTGAATCTTGCTTGCTAAATACTCAAGTTGCAGGGGTTTCCCACATCCCCAAGATGTGCAATAAGTCGGTCTGATGTTGTTTGTTTGTTGACAGGGATAAATTGCGCTTTATGACTGTTAGAGGTTCTCCTCTATACAGTGACAATGGCTTAAGATAAGTCAGCGGATTATCCTTTAGCGGGGATGATTCACGATCACAGGTTGATTAGATCGAGCCATGCGGGGTCGAGCGGATTCATTGAGAGCATCCGCGTAACGCTGCTGATTTGATGATGCAACAATCTTGGCCTTACCGCTGCAGGTGCCAGTTGTTTCTAGCCACTTGTACCTTTGACTTGATAGCGGGGTGATCGAATATGAGGTAATACTCTAGTGCAGACTTCTGGAACGAAGCGAGTAAGAGGGTTCCTTAGGTATCAACCAAGAGTCGGCATGCCCCGGCCATGAGCGCCTAAGCTGGAAGTACAAATGGGGAATACTGAGCAGCAGAGATTGGTTCCTTGATTGTAATTCAAATGTATAGCTATGACCAGGTTCTACGTGGCAAAGCAGTTAAGTCTTTGACGCTCAGCAAAGGTGGTTGGGCCAGAGCATGTAAGGCGTTGCCCACTTTTCTGCAAGACGTGTTGCGAGATATCTAAGTTAAGTGCAAGATGGTGTGTTGTTGTATTGTATTAATACACGTATTTAGGGCGTGGCCGGATCGCAAGCTGCGTGAAAACGTATGACCATATCATATGGAACTCCAGATGATGATCCGTTGAGTGCTTTGTTGGCAAGAGGCACGATTGCGTTCTTAAATGTTGGAGCTCCGGATAATGATCCGTTGAGTGTTTTGTTGTCACAATGACGAGGTTGCGTTATAAAATGGATATCGAAAGATAGGGGAAGCGGATGAGCATCCGAATGATAGCCTGGACCGGGAGGTCACTAAACTAGAACTCGGCTATAAAAGCAGAGAGGGAGGAGACGAAGGAAAAGGCAGCGAAAGCTTGACGAACAACATCGAGACCTACCTGCAAGAAAGAAGCTAAAATATTATTAAGTTTTAGTTCTTATTTCAGTTCTTATTCTTTATTATTATTTTATATTATTTTAGCATCAACAATTAAGATTGTATGCAGTTCCCACGCCCTATGAACGATCGTCATTTCAATAACAAATACGACGAGATCCTTTGGACATTCAGTCCATTGCTGGATCGATTCGAGAAGGAGGATCAGTTGTTCCCAGCGCAGTCTATTTGGTGGATTGCCAGTGTAATTCAGTTCACCGAAATACTCACCTATTATCGTCATTACAAGATATCTCCGGGAGATTCCGTTAGGAACAATAATACTTCACCAGAGGAATCTACAACTGCGGATTCGTGCATGCCTACTGAAGCCATTCCTAAGCTGGACCTTAATCGAACTTCTGAATCGGAGAAAGACCTCAGGATTGTACATCCTAGCAGACTTGATAGGTTCCCACTGCTTGGATCGGAGAAACCAAGTGGTGTGGATAAGATGCGACGGAAGAAGGTATTGACTAAGGGTCAAAGTCTTATTAGTTCTTTGGATAAGACTTGCGGATATTCCAATCAAGATCTTGAGAAGATCTTTGGCCCGTTAAACAAGCAGCTACGGAAGGACTTGCGACAAGAAATTCCATTGAACAATTATAAGTACAAGTAAAGTTATCTTTACTGTTGAGACTGAGAGAAGTGAGGAGTTTGGGAGATTACGTGTAGTACGTAATATTGCCGATAGTACCTGAACGCCAGGTGTATCAAGGAGATAAGAAGTTGTGAAGATACCTTGCAGTAGAAGACTGCACTATCAACGGGCGAGACATTGCCATCGGAATTATAATTGAGATTGAATGCTCAGTTATTATAATCAGCACATACATTGCTCTCACCGCAATTAGGACTGGACTAAGTCGTCAAAGATTATCTTGGAATCCAGCGAATCCAAAGTCTATCTGTGTACCTTGTGCGAACACGATTTATATCGACTACCAACATCCATTACGCGAAGACACGCTTCACCACAGATTAGAAGATTAGAACACGGCCGTGTGCTTGGTACTTCAAAATTATATTGGAGTATAATTTAAGGTAGGAGTTACTCAGGCAAAAACACCCCAGTAACAATGACAGCTAACATTGTATACTTGTTAGCCATATATAGGAGATTGTTCTAGGAACAGGACATCTGTGGATGATTGTCTCAAATAATCCCCAGGATAATACATGAAACTGATGCAAAAAATGAAGTCAGGTTGTACTGTTAGCCTAACTATTCCCATTGAATTGACATTTAGAAGGATGGTTTTGCCTTGTCCAAGATGAGCAAACGCACCTACCTTGACATAAAAGACGCAGCTTGACTGCAGATTGTCCATATCTTGCAACACCAACCATCTCGCCCAACAACAAAATCAATGAAAACTACAATGGTCAATGCTCCGAAAAAGCACTACTCACAACTTCCACCGTGCAGATTCAGGAAATTGACACAGTGTTCAACCCATCGACGTCCTCAAGCGAATGAAGGGAAGAGCAGCTTGGACGCAGAGAGATTCAGAGCCCTTAGGGCATTGTGGAGTTTGAGATCCAAAAAGAAGTTTGTGGCGGAGAAACAATGAAAAATGCACCACTGTAGCTATGCAGACAATGATGAATGGGTTGAGGATTATGTTGAGAGAGAAACTACCGGGGCACGAAAGCTAGTTGAGGACGCAGGGGCAGCAGATCAGCATGTGCATGACGATATGACGCATACTCAAATCACAGGATCGACATCCAGAGCTCCCGAAAAGACGTTTCAGGAGATGCTGGTTGCCATCACAGACCGGTTGAGTGATATTGCAAGTTTCGACCATGGGGAGGATGGAGAAGCTGCAGGTGATGAAGAGACTGGGCAGGGCAAGTTGGGCAAAGATGACAAACCCGACTGGGTGATGGGCACAATAACAACAATGGTAGAGCAGTCTATGGACAGTTTTCGGCCAGTGCAGATGATGATAGATTAATTAACACAACCGGGATGGAAGGATGCGGCCAACTATATCTGTGAACGAGATCAGCAGTCTGCCTCATTCGCATGGAGGGTTCCAGCAGCTGTTCAGTCACTAACCAATGATGTCACTCCGCCACCTCCACCGACCATATTTGGACTGCATATGGTCTGTCTTGACATTGATCCCGGAATATCTCAAAGGCCATGAAGGACTTCTTGTACAGTGAGTTGACATATTAGGCTAGGTTCGGTGAAGACGTAGCCCAAATCGAGCATACGTAGGGGTGAACCACCCGCAGAGTCCGATTCATAAACATTGCTGAAAGCGAAGCCAGTTGAACCAGTAAGCATTTACCCCTGCATATAACCTCCAGCTAATAACCATATAGATATCGGATTAGTACAAAGGGAGGGTGACGGCTCCTCAGTCTGCAGAAAGATTAACATGCAAACTGCAATTTTTGACCTCTGATTGTGGTGAGAAGGAATGTGTTTACCAATTTTGCCACATGTGATCATTTTCTTGATTTCAGTGACCAAATTGTGATACTTGATAATTCGCCTGTGCCTGTGCAAGGGTTGAACGCACTATGTGATAGTTCTTGAATCCAAATCACACTGCAAGAAGGGCAACACATTAGGTTTCTTTCGGCAGGTCACTTTTAAGTGAAAAAGCAAAACCAATATTTGTGACGAAATGTACTAATACAATTTATGTAAGTGATTTCATCCATGCTATAGAAAGAGAGGTCAGTACTCATGACGAATTGATCTGAACTACAACCATCATGCTGCATTCATCCATGCATCCAACTGCATCAATCTCCATACAGACCTGGTGCACATGGTTGAGATAATTGAAATCACGTATGGTACGTCAAGATTATTGAGGAGAAGGAGCTGGACAAGCAATGGTGAGAAAGTGAAACAATATTTACCAAAAACTAGTGGAATGGTCTATATGCCACCAATTGCTGGCCGAATGTGCGGGATTGTGATAGGGCCACACCATGTTCCACTCAGATAGCCTGGTTATCAGTTGATCAGAAATTCAGAGGCCACAAAACTTCTGGATGAAAATGATAATATATACCAAACAAACACTACATGTCAATAATCTGTATATGATTCAGTGGATACAAGTATTGAGTGTACCAAGGCTATTTCAATGTCATTAATGTCAGCGTCAACAGAGTGTCAACGATTTTGAGTTCTAAACATTCAGCAGGTCAGGGGCTACAACGTCACATCCTTCCGACGTCAATGTATTGGTTGGTGTGATTGGGGATAATAGTAAATGGCCCACCAGTTGCCCCATTCTAAAAATGACTGGCAACGGAGCGTTAACGATTATTGTCATTGCGTCATGAAAAATCCAGTAGGCTGTGCTGTTAAAGTAACTCATAATCGTACTATTGGCTGCCATTCTGTGTACAACTGGTGGTGGAAACATTTCTAAAATATCTTAACAATGAGCGTCAATGGAGCGTCAATGACTTTTGGCCTTGTATCTTAGAAAATCCATGGGCTGTAAGGCGACGTTACGCCATAATTGCGGTATCCGCTGCATTTCTAGGCATTAATTGTTGCAACATCCTCAGTAGCATGTCCTAAAGATGAGTGTCAACTCAGCGTCTATGACTTTTGGCCTTGCATGATGGAAGATCATAGGGTTGTGCCGCGACATACATCAATAATCTGACTATCGGCTGCCTATCTGCACAACAGCGGATGGTACACAATCGCTAATATATAATAACAATGAGCATCAAGGCAGCATCAAGGGCTTTTTGACATGCATTCTGGATGATGCAATACCTGTGCGGCGCAATTAACCCATAATCGAACTATCGACGGACATTGAAGCCAAAAATCCTGTCAACCATATCATCACTATGCCCTAAAAATGAGTGTGAACCTTGCATCAACAATTTGAGGCCTTACATCTTGGAAAATCAGGCTGCTCTGCGACTAAAATGATCCCTAATCGAACTATGGGCCGCCTGGCTAAGCAAATATGCACAGCAGAAGATCGTAACCATGTTCCAAATCGAGTGTCAAGAGATTGTCAACAGAGTCTCAATACTTATGTGCCCTTGTATCTTGGATATTCTAACCGGAATGGAATGCAAATGAATCACAATGAACATATTGGCAGCCTTGATTGGCTAAATTGCCAGTGACAATAATGCATCAGCCTCCTACAATTGATCACACATGGTGTGTTAACTGTTTTTGTGGAGAATCTGAATGCAACACAGCAATACACTGTATTATACTGATCAAAAATGGAGTATTACATGGTCTGTCGTTGCAATCTCTCTTTGTATTCAACTTCACAAATCGGCATGCATTGTGTAACTGATCTGATTATTATCCTTGTAGCTGTAGTCATTATTTAAGAACATGCAGTCTGTGTTACAGTTTCGTGATTTTCAGCAGTCTCTGGAGTTGGATCACCTGGCTTCCTCAAATCTGCTGCCATGTCAAAGACAATATCATTGAACACCTCATTGCTTGAGGTTATCAGCGCTTCCAAAAATTCATGTGGCTTGATTCGTAATCTGAGCCACCTTAATTTGCAAAACAGCATCAATGCTTGGTGGGCTTCAATGAATGTAGACTCGAACCAGCCTATTGAATGGAATAATTATAGACATGGCTTATGGTGGCAATTTTATTAACATTGCGGAATTGAGGAGTCCGGCAGCGATGGCATCATATATATCTTTTGTCATCAAGTTCTTCATCATCCAGCAGAACATAGGAGTAGCTCAATTGGGAAACACTTGCTGGCAATAGCTGACATCGCAAAGTTAAACGAATTAACAGAGTGAGAGGTCACTGAATTGACTAGTTTGACGGCTGATGAAACAGTGTTGGTCATCCTGCAGAGGCAAGAATGTCGAGAAATCACAATAGTAAGTATGCAGAGGAAAATCATATTTGATATCTAGTTTAATCGATAATGACTGAAATGAGAGACAAAACAATTGAAATTAGCATGTAAGCACTTTGAAACTTCGGTATTTCACTAAGAGACATGTATTTGTTACCTCACATTAGGATTTGTGCAGCACATATTCCATTTAACATGATATCGAATCTTGAGCTACAACGGTCATGTAAGGCGTTATGTGACGAACTCGTGATACCGTCCGCTATGATCCTTAGTAACATATGCTGGAGGGATCATGCACTGACTGTGGATGCATTTAATTAACAATTGCTGTTAAGAAACAAAGTTAGTTTGGCTTTGGATGGATTGACATCGAGGAACACACAAGCCATGATGTTAGTTATTGCATACTATATGGATTCAAATTGTGCATTTCATGAAGTTCAACTCTCCTTTGATGAGGTTGTTGGCCTGTTTTTTTCCAATTTGGAAACCTAATGAAGGATGATAAGTCAAGGGGCAACATACAGGAGGAATGCAAACTGTAAATTTGAAGGAAGTCCTGGATCTTTTTGAGCTTCCCGACGGCTGTTTGCTTGGTATGACTACCGATAATGCTACTGCAAATTACTCGATGCCATGTGAGCATCAATCATCACTTGAGGCCTCTGGAATCGAGTGGCCACCATTGAGGAATCACATACCATACATGGGGCACATTACACGGCTGGCTTTGGCTCCATTCATGAGCAGTCTTGGAGTACAAGGCTGCGCCAAGTCTTCGGAAGCCCATGAGAGCAATCAGCAATGTAGAGAGAATGAAAGCATAGACATTGGGACAAGTCAAATACTTCGAAAACAGGTCAATGCAAGAATCAATCAGGTGTCAGCCATGGGACAAGGTTTTGCAAAGGTACTTGAGAAAGTATGTATTTCATGATATGTTGAAAGTCCTGCAGCGGACATTCATATAGCACAGAATGTTTGCTTTATTAATTACGCTACTACCTGGTCGTCGAAACGAGTGCATTGACTGTCAAAAGGCCAATGTCCAGATTGGGGTACATTTGGATATGGATGTGCAGAAACTTTGGAACTCTAGACTGGATTTGCTCGAGAGTGCCTACAGATTGCAAGAATTCCCACCTAAATGGCTTTATAATCCAAAATACAGTCAATACCGGCCACTCTTCACAACTCAGGATGAATTGATAATTGTCAAGTATGTCATGTAGGTATTGAAGCCAGTTTGATATTTGACACTGTGGATGTCGATGCGGCACACAGTCACATTGGATCTCATTGTCACAGTGTACAATGGCAATTTCAATCACATGGCTGGCGTGATGTGAGCTGTGGCCAAGAGGAAGACTCAATGGAATTAAGACTTGTTCCCCGCCGTGGAGCAAATACGACAGGACCTGTCCAAATCTTATGCTGAAGGGACTCGAACGACAGGCATGGTGCTGATTTCCGTGAATATCCTCGATCCTCGCCAGAAGTTGGGATTGTTTTGATCGTGGGACAAGGGAATAGATATTGATCCTGAGGATGAGACATCCTACACTACTCAATATCAAGAGTCGTTTGTGAAGTATGTGGAGAGTGAATACCCTGCCAACCACCAATGTGTCCGGATCAATGAACACGAAACCGTACCGAGCAGCAATCCCGTCCCCTCTGCAACGTCTTCAGGTTCCTGTTAATCATCCGTTGATACATATGATTTCTGCAGCGATAATGAGGAATACTTAATGCCTAACAATGTGGCTGAGATGACACCTGCAAGAAGCGATAGGACAGTCCACATATTAACCACCGCGTAGCTCGATCTTAATTTGCCAACTCAACCAACAAACAACTTGGGGCACATTAATCATGATGTTGATGATTACCACTCCAACCCAATGGAGATTTGCATTACATGTTTGATACTGGACATAACTGATTAGCGGTGCCAACAGGAGGAAATGCAGTCAAAGTATGCCGATCTCTCCAATGTACTGCGCAACATATTCTCTATCATAACACATGGTGTCAAAATGGAAACCATTTCTTTCCTTTTCCGAGAAGATATTGGCTGCAGGCAGTCAACAGCCACAGGCGAGATTCTTTGCGAAAAAATTGTTTTAAGGAAATTTCCTTAAGGCAATCACTGGATTTTAGCTGGCACTGTCCCAGAATTGAATATAACAAACACAGGATGCAACTCGGAAATGAAGAAAGTGGCGGAGGACAGGACATTGCACAGAATAGCCCAGGTTCACGACCGTGTGGAGATGTCGCAGGGAAGCCGAAACCTATGTACTACCCAGAAGGAATCTCGCAGTCAAGTAAGGTGATGAGCGCCATAGGATACATTTCGGACTCTGATGCGATCGTCAAATCATTCTGGCCACTCTTTCAACATCATTGTATGGCTGCATTAAAATTGTCCGAATGATCTCCTTTGCCATCAGCTTTGTCTGGAAAGGACCTCCCTGGAGGACAAACTCAAAAGTTGAATGTTCACTGAACCAGAAAAATCAACCGTCATCCAGTCGAAATTGATGAGGATCGCTCACCTGAAAGGATTTCAGACACTGTTGATTGGTTGAACTGGAATTGGGACTTGGATAATCGAAATGACAGCAAAGACAATTGCGCGGGGGACTTTGACAATGATATAGACCAACCCAATATCATTGATGATATGCAATGCACAGAGCAGCGGGATGTGAGCGCCGCACCAAATGTTCCTGGATTGATTCGGTCTACACAAATATCAAAGACACAGGCTGAAAAGGTGTTCATGACAGTCAATGCAAACCAAATGAGGTGGAATATGGGAGGGAACAAAATGTAGGGTAGAATGCTTCAATGTTACCCCAGCATGTTTACATATCTTGTACGAGAGTTGTGATTAGAGATATATTAGGGGCGAATTGTGAGCAGTTGCTTCTGGATATTGGATGACAGACAGATGTATAGCAGGTGCAATGAAGCTTTTGGCAAGATACATAAATTTTTGTTGTGTGAAAGTAAACAGTGCAAGAATGTTACCGCGCTTGGCTTTGCCACAGGGCCATGTCTCAATTAGTCAGAATGACTACCAATAATGTCACATCATGATGAATACTGTTATCCATGCCTGCAAATGTTGAATAGACAATACATTGAAATGAGCATCAAGGAAGCGTTATCGATTTGTGGTATTGTAAGTACAGTAAGCAACCAGTTACTTGGTCACGGTTACTCATAACCAATGAATTGGCAGCTTTCATAGGCAAAAACCACACCGGCATGGTAATGTTCATAACGGGTCTGAGTAAACCACCTGTGGTTCTGTTAATGGCTGGCAGTTTGGTGAAAATTGGTTACAGACCCGGTCAAAATCCCTGACCCTCTTTGTCTTGGCGGGGTCGTTACATGGACCAGACAAAACCCTCTTGTTTTGGGCTGGGATGGACCCACACCGTGTTTAGATTTTACTATTCATCTTATATTGGCTCAACTTTGGCCTGAATGAAGTAGCTGAGTTCTGATTGTATGCTGAGATGATCAAAACTTAAATTTTGCTGGTTTTTGCACTCTTACACCTCCCGATTTGAAATATGCTGTCCGACCATTATTCTTTGAATCGTTGTGAAATAAGGGCAAAAATGAAGCGATCATGATGGTTTTTCGATCTTGATCCAACGAAGATTTGTCGGATCACATATTTCACACAGGGAGGTCATTGAGTGCTGAACACAATACAATTTACATACTTATGATGTCACAATACGATCAAAACAAAGATACGTATTTGGAGCCAAACTTGTGAGGTTGAAATGCCCAGTTATTGGTGGTAAAACCGGCCCAATTGCAACTGACGGGATATGATGTGGTATGACCCATTGCAGAAGTGCAGTTCCTGGTTAGAACTTGACCAACGACCGGTCCGGTGATTTGGACCCATTGCGAACCATATACCCCTGTCACCTCCCCATTCTTAGAATGAGGGTTAATGGAGTGTGAATGATTTTTAGCTGTACATGTTGGAAAATGTATGTTGTTGTTGGTTAGCGACATCCGATTATCCGATATTGGCTGCCTTGACTTCCAAAAACAATAGTGACATGCTCCCAGCAGCATCCTGAGAATGGGCTTCCACAGAGCATCAACAATTATTAGCTTCGCATCATTGGTAATTCATATTCCGCTTGGTTGCAGTCTTCTATTTACCATATTTAGGCCGCCTTTGCTGGCAAAACCAACAGTGGCATGCTCCCTGCCACATCCTAAAAATGATTGTCAATGGAACGTCAACAGTTCGACTTGTTGCATATTTGGCATTCAAGGCATTGCGCCGATTGTGACATTGAAATAGATATTCTTGACTGCCAAGTTTAGCAAAAAATATAATATATCAAAGGTGCAACACCGATTCCGAATGAAGCAATATTGCAATCTGCCAAACATCCAAAAACGTATCATTGGGTGTTGAAATCGTGATTTTGAAATGATACTCTTAACCAACTTCAAAAACAAGAGCCTTATATGAATCTATGGATGCACCTGCTGGGCACCCTGCTGACAACCCACTCAGTTGAGATGGGTCGGAAGTTTACCTTCAAAATGTACCTGAGTTGACGGTTTGGGTATATCGACAACCTGGATGGCCAATTCAGGCACGGTTAGGTTTGGACCTTAACCAGGACCAGATACGGCGGTCCGCAACCATTTCAAACACTTGTTAGCCTTCCGTGTCTGAGTCTGGATCTTACATTGTCTTCTGCAACTCAATAGTAACGGCATGCGAGATGTCATCTCCCCTGTGGTTTGTTCAACAATACCTTTCACTTTACCATTTCCCTTCCCCTTCACCATCGGCTTCCCCATCCCTATCCTTTTTCTGTCCTCAGTTGCCTTCCCATTACCCTTCCCATCGTTTGGTTCCTTCCCTTTCCTGGTCACTTCTCGACTGCCCAACATGTTCTGCTCGAACTCTCTGTCGTCATTGTCATTGCCATCGCCAGGACGGCTCCACCCAGCACTCGGCGCTCCTGTATCTGCCCAGTCCACATCATCATCCTCATCAATTTTCTCATACAAATTCAGTGGTCAAATGGCCCGGAAGTCGCCTCGCATGTACTGCTAGCAGCTTGGCGCCTCAATCGTTCCCCTGACATTATTACTACCATACGAAATGAAAAGCTCGCTCGTACGTTTCACTTTCCCAGTGCTGGTTGTTTGCTGATTGGAGCGATTGATTTGATCCCAGAAGGCACTGGGGTTGTCCCACATCAAATTGGTTATTTGGTCACGGGTTTTGACAAACATTGACCACCAATATGAGCGGAAGGCTGTCCACCACTTCCGTGAAGGCGAACTGCTGCTCTTGCGGAACAGCCACATTAGCTGGAATTGTGAAAAGTGGGGAGTCATGACTGGATCAAGAAAGATTATCTCATAAACAAGGTCCCATGCCCTCTCGTCCCTGCTCCCGCAAACATTGTATATCTGTATAAGTCCACAGTTGCCATTGGAGATGAATGTCTGTATAGTGTCCCGATCCAAAGGTAAGCGTTGATGTATAACTGATGTCAGCATTTTGGCCCTTGCAGTTGCCTGCCCCTTCCCTTTGGTGCTGCCCATTGGTGCCTTGCGGCAAGTTGAAAATGAATCTACATCCGCGGCTTTAGCATTATGATACAGTGGAAGGTAGAAGAAGACAGCCCAGAAGGAATGAACAAAGTGCTGCAGGTAATCGGGAATGAGTCAGAACAAGAGTGGTTGTTTCGCAGAAGTCTCGCGATATGAGCATATTTCAGGATTCTACCAGTATGTGTTATACGGGAGGAACAGAGAATGGCGGTATCAGTGGGAAGATGGGATATATATACATGAGTTCCTTGCAATTTCCTGGATCAACTTGTGATACATGATAATTTTGATTCATATCCTGCAGTTTGTTGCTTAATAAACTCAAAATTGCACAGCCTTCATCTTGGACAGCCACTAGGCAACTCATCAATTAGAAGCCTCGAGATATGATTTAATGCTTGCAGTCAGGTAAGTTACTGACGCCAGGCGTTGCTTTTACATTAGCAACCACTGTTACTGCTCAGACCCCATGCATCTCAGAACAAACTCAGTAGTTATCAGGTTGTCCCAACTGTGCAAACATCCAACACTGCTACCAACACCCCTAGCAGTGGAAAGAGCACACGCAACTGATATCATAGGACAGAGAATATGTCACTGTTCAATTTATGATACATTTCACTCCTCGAAAGGAGGATTTCCACTGCAAGGCTAAAAATATACACAATCGTTGGTTCGAAGTATTGTGCCAAGAACAACTGCCATGTTATGATAGTCTTACCAACACGGCATAAATACCCTTCAGGCAGTGTAAATAGACATTCATATGTTGCTGTAACTGTGAATATCAATGCTGAGATTAATCAGAGCGTAATCAGATGGCAGTTAACCACATAATTGAACCCTTTCAAGGGATCTTGTCCCAGAGCATTGTCAGGGTTTAGAGTCTAGTGCATTATTCACTGCACCTCGATTTTTTGTCGAATGTGTCCATGGTCGCTCACATTGCAGTCTACCTTACCCGCCGTTGCATATGAATGCAGAGATAATTATTGCTGCATTTTCAATGTCGAATATCTGTATCAGACATGGCGTTCCGAAAGGCCTCGCCCTGACACTTCTCCGGTCGTACAAGATGCTTGAAGTCTTGGTAATCTCTTGAATCAACCAAAATGTGGGCATTCGGGGAATTCTCAACATCGCCTTACTACAAGACGCGTTTCTGTACTGGCTGGCAAGAGGGATTCCACTCAAGGAGGTAGTTCCATAGCATCTACAATTCAAGGTAAGAACAGCATGCCTTCATTTTCGCGGAATACTTCTCCCGTTGCAGTTCTCACAGAACCAATGACTCCACCAGTCCCGATGGACCAATTCTGAGGTAGTGCCCAGTCCAGTCCGGTCCAACTGGAAGGTCTGACTGCGCCGGACCGCAGACTGGCAGTTATCGACTCGAAGGGGTTGGTCTAGACCGGTCCAAACAGGGTAGTATTAATCAATTTTAAAGTAGATTGAAAAACTAAAGAAGTGAGGATGTAAGTCATGAACTCCTAACCAAGGCACAACATCATTTCATAAAAACCGCCCGCTGCCAGCACTCACCGCCCCAAACAATTCAACCCACTCCCCCCACTGCTACGGAGCACCACCCTAAGAAACACAAACCATACCAAACAAATCAAACAAAGATGCATCCCAGTGAATTGAATTGTCCCGCTGTTCCGGGAACTACTCAGGAGGGCACGGGATCGATTCATGCCATCAGTCCAAGGGTAGGATGGAAATGGTGTGCTCAGTGTGAGCCAAGATGGGGACCGATAGAGATAACGGCCAGTCACAAAGCAATGCCGTCCTCTGTGGTGAACACCTGATATCCATAGATCTTAGTGTAGATAGCAAAACTTACAACGCAATGAGTACTCTGACTGTAATGCAAGATCCGTGAGCACCTGCTCCATCCATACCATATTGTGCAATTCCTTACCTTCGTGCTATATATACAGCTTGAATGTGATGGTCATGCCTAGATGATGTAGTAAAATTAGGAAAGGCAAGCGGTGAGTAGTGGAGAGTGGTGAGTGGTGGATGGCAAGTGAGCAATTATTCCTGAGTCTATTTAGTCACTCAGTAGATCAGAGTGGTGAGTGCTGAGTGGTGAGTGGTGAGTGCTGAGTGGTGAGTGGTGAGTGGTGAGTGGTGAGGGGTGAGAAGTGCATGGTGACTTGGGAATGACAAGTGACCAATCATTGATGAGTGGATTTTTGGACTCGGCATATAGGTACTGTCCATTGTATTCGGGTTGATTCAGCCCAAGTGACCTGGTCCAATATGGTCCAGATGAATACAGTCCAGGTCAAGAACTGAGGGGAATTGATCAGAGCCCAGTCCATGCATGACTTGGACTGGGTTCGACAGGACTCGGCCGGACCCAGTCTCGACTGGTCCAATGCTGGATTGGTAGAATCATCGTACTCAATGCGTTACGTCCACTCCATCCCCTACATGGTAATAGTCAATTATTATCCCAATCACTACGCCGGGTACAAGCAGTCATAACACACCAGCATCCAGCGGAACCTCACAGAGAGACTCAATGTATCGGGTTCTATCCAGTCCCGCATCCAGCATGGCTTGGACTCCCACTCCTTTCAGCGCTATTGACAACATTCCTACCCCCATACCTCATCCAGCAGCCGATAATATTATTACAAATCCACTACGAACGTGCACTACAGAAAGGAATCAGAGACAGGGGCAGTGGCAATTGCAACCGCAGACAGTATCTACACCTGGATGACTGGTCTCTGGCAGTTGCAGCGTTGATCGACTTGGTCACTCAGCCATGAGGGGTCTTGTATTATCAATGGGTAAACTCCTGGAACTCTACATGTGGAACAGATGGCTGTTTATGAGTGCAAGCAGCATGAGGAGGAAAGTTGTGCAACGCGACGCACTGCGAAAGCATTAGCTGAAGCCTCACACCGGCAGACAATACAGACATACTGGAACACCGCTATGTAGCAACACAACAGGTGGTCCATAGCATTTTAGGCACGCACTAAGAACATCTTGAAAGAGGTATGCTGAAGCAACGGCCCACATTGGATAATTTACACTCAAAACAGTACCAAGTTCGAGCACAAGTCCATTAGGTTATATGCCATTTTATTCAATCTTGAAGGGAAAACAAAGCAAAGTTTTCGAATCTCCACCACTTTGAATCCGATGCAGAGTGTTTGAAATTCATTTATTCCCTCCAGGCAGGCAATGAGTATCTTTTCCCTGTAGCAGAGGGTGTGGAAGGTGGTGTACAAGGCCCAAATGCAACACAGAGAGAGTCAAAAACAGCAAACAAATGGCAACCATTCACTCTACTTTGTGGCAAAAGCAATCCTGGGTTTATATATATCAAAATTATCTCATCGGACGAATCACCATTTTGATTATGCTGATTGATTTGTAAATCCAGGATTGATAACCAGGACAGTCATATACCCTCGCCACTGATCATGTGTACCTGTTCCGCATTGCGCCATTCTCTCTTCGAATGGCAACCATACAAAGGTGTTCATCCGAAAGCTTCCAAGTGAAAGCTGAATGCTGACACATGTGGCCGCTCAAACCACTTCAACTATAAGAATGACGGTGGTAAGAAAACGTCCTGCTGCTGCGCAATGGCCCGCAACTTGTTGACCTCGCCTGGCGTTGCATACACATACAGAGTCTTGAGGAATACCTGGAATGCACTACCGGAGACCTACCAACAGAGAGTGTATAGAAATACTCTTTCTACTGTCAAGCGTCTGATCCAACAGGTGGAGAACCCCACGCCTGCTGTGGTGATCAGCATGGATGCTGGCCATGTTGACAATGCTATTGTTCTTGACTATTTGACCTCTGAAGTGGTGGTTGCACAGCCTGAGATCAGAAGCACTGACGTAAACATCCCAATAGACAACAAGTACATCGATGACAAACAGCATTTCGGCATCCCAGTGGGCAGCGGAGATTTCGAAGATCAAGGTGATGCAAGCGATGAGCGCAATATCTTCCCGATGGCCAGCCGGCGACGATTAGCCGGAACTGAACAAGTGAGCTTTGTCCCTGTATTCATTGATGTTTATGGCTATGAGGGCAACGATGGCGATTACCCGGATGTGAATGAGGAGGAAGCAGCATCACAGGTCGATGATTGATCAACGAAGAATATGGAGGACTGAAAAAATCGAAGATTTGGAATGGGAACCGGTGACATCGATGAGAATGTCGGCTAGGATGCCAATGTTCCAGATGCCGATGAGGAGGAAGATGCATTGCAAGCCGATGATGCATCAAAGCAGAATGTGAAAGACTGAGGGTATAGTACTAGAGAGTGTAATGATTAGACGGTATATTTCAGACCAGTAAAATACAATAATTGCTAAGCACATGCAACGGCATGTGATGTATCCACAGCAAAGACTATCTGGTAATAAGTGACAACATCCCAAACATAAACATATATGAGGGAGAGTGCGGCATCCAATATATAGCAATAGCGGAGCAGTACAATATGGAACTGGGCAGGAGCAATGAATAATCATCGGCAGGTGTTGTGTCATTGGCTGCAGCATAAATGCAGCCCCCGCCAAGAGTGGAACGCATGTGTCGTTGTGATGGTGCGTATATGTCACCACACTCCGGGCTCAATGTAACGGAGGTATCTATGCAATGCGACCCGTCACCTGGGTGATGAGAACAGTGTAAGTCTCCTTTGGAGGGTATGTGGTTACATCAGAGCCATCCGAGCCATCTGGAACACCCACGTGTTTCTGAATGAAACTACAGTTGTTGCTAATCAACTGGATAAGTAATTATTGACATATCAGAGCCCAGCTGACCAAATGGACTTATACCAATCAACCCTTACTTCAACCAGACCTTGTTGGGCAGGGGGGAAGGGGAGTTGCGATGCATTCATCATAAGTGGCGCAGGATACTCTCAGTTCAATATCTGGCAAAACAGCTCAGTTGTAGTATACTGTATATTTGGCTCCAGTATAGCATGTTGAAATTGAGGGATCTGTCGTTTGCCGGAATCGTTACACCGTTATGTACCCGGTGGGTATATGAGATGGCACTCTAGCTGACTCTTGGTGAAAAAAAGAATTTGTTGATAATTAACATTTGATATGCTCATATTTATACGAGTTGTGGCCAATAGCAATTGGTTCGTATCACCAACCAACCTAGTGTCTGTCAGGAACACCAGGGTGTTCCTGACGGCCCTGACTGCTCTGATGGATCCTCATACCCTCTAC
>Ga0307515_10002773_pt1 | contig 37371 bp, 28 predicted proteins | sample 17_EM_MG_FD_194513 | JGI IMG/M metagenome (GOLD analysis project Ga0307515, IMG submission 194513) | Populus trichocarpa ectomycorrhiza microbial communities from riparian zone in the Pacific Northwest, United States - 17_EM | ecosystem: Host-associated > Plants > Roots > Unclassified | place... | reverse complement strand
TAATAATAATATATTAAAAGACATCTTAATCTATCTCCCTTTAATAGTTATCTAAATAGGTCCTATTTTAAGACTAATAATACCTCCTCCGTAGGCTATCGGATCTCTTAAAATTATTACTAATAGGTAAAAATATTCCTTTTTCCTGTGTAGTAACCCTATTTTTTTAACTGCTATTAGCGAAATATAGTTCCTTATTGCTCTACTATCTATTAATGCCTTAAACTGTTAATCTTGCCACTTAACTCTTAAATTTAGGTGTTATCCTTAAATTCCTTTAAGGGTTTAAGGCTCTACTACTAGTTCCCTCTGGTCCTATAGGCCTCTACTTTTCCTAACTATTAGCTGCTTAATCCTATTTATACTTAGTCCAACTTAGGCTAATACTTAGTTCGCTTTTTATCCTTAATATACCATAGATAGGTGTTCTCTATATATTCCCACTATTATCATCTATCTAGGCATTTTTCCGTAAGGAATCTTCTTAGCTAAAGTATTAAGTTCCCTTATTCTTAAACTTCTACTAGGTGCTAACCATATATATACTTAGCGTTTTAATATTTTGCCTTATCCGTTAACCAATATATCCTTACTAAATATTTTTAATTCTTATCTTTTAGTGCTCTATATATGTTATACGCATTATCTATATATACTATCCACAATAGTATATAATATACTTAGTGTCTTAGGTTAACTCTTAGCTCGTCTTTATCCTTAAGTTTAAACCTTTCTTATATTAATCTAAGCGTTATAACTTTATTTGTAGGTATTAAGATTTATCTTTTACTTCTCTAATCCTCTAATCGCTCCTCTAAATCTTTTAATGTTATAATTAAGGCTCCTTTAATATAAGTTATAGCCTTTTCTATAATCGGGTGGTCCTAAATAACTTTTTTATCCAACTATATATAGAAATCTTTCCACTCGTTATTATATTATTATTTATACCACTTTTAGTATAACCCTTTAAGTATATACAGCTTATCTATAAGGAAGTATCTTCTTATTACTACGTTATAACAGCCCTTTATATATCATTCTTTAAACCTAGTTAGAATCCCTAGATCCTCTTCTTATTTCAGTTTAGTAAGCCACTTAGCTCTTAGTGTGCCTACTTTAGGCCTATTAGTAACCTTTTATACAGGTGCTCTATCCCTTATACATCCTAATATACTAGATCTCTTATCTAGTTTCTATTCTTACTATAAGGTAATTCTTACTCTAAATTCCTTTATAGTTTCTTTCTTTTCGCGTCTTATAAGTAGATCCTTAAAGTTTTCTTACTTCTTAATCTTAGTATTAAACTTTTAATCTTTAAGCTAAACCCTTAGTTTACTTAGTAAGTCTTCTAGGTCTATATATTTATCTCTTAGTCTAACTACTATTTATATTACAGATTCTCTAATCTATAAAAAAGCTCCTTACCTTTTACCTATAGGTGTCCTTATTTATACTCCAAATTCTTAGTCCCTTAGATTCTTTAATCCTAAGCTTACTTTTAACTTAAGCTTTACTCCTACCTTAGTCTAACTAGGCATCTAGGGTATTCTTATCTTATCTTAAAAGTCTTAAATCTTACTTATCTCGTCTTAAGAATCTTATACCTATAGGAAACTCTATCCTAAGCTTATTCGTATATCTTTAAACTAAGCTATTACTCTACTCTATCAGTTATCGTCTATTATAGGTCCTTAAGCTATTCTTATCCTATTTTTAGAATCTTAGATCTCTCTTATCTTATCTTAAGAATCTTAAGCCTTTAGCCTTTTGCCTTTATTAAGTAGTAAGCTAGCACTAGCAGTTATCTACTTACTTAATCTCTTTTAAATACTAATCCTGCCGTCTTATAAAGCAATAGATACCGTATCTAACGGTATTATAATACCCATTACTAAACCTTGCTTTATGGCGGTCTTAGTCTCTACTTTTATAATTACGTTATTAAGGTTTAGATACCCCTAGTTAGTTCCTTTACTATCCTTATTACTATTAATTAATAAATACTCTAATTCTATTATTATCGTTGCTAATTATTACCTATATATTACTATAATATCCTAATCTAGCTTATAGAGTTAATCTTATTCTTTATCTAACTCTTTAGTTCCTCTAAGTCCTTTTAACTCTAGCTCTTATAGCTAATAGCTTACGCTATACTTAACGTCTTTATAAATTTAGTATGCGTTATTATAACAAAACACGAAACTTCTAATTAAACATTCTTTTATTCCTTATAGTACACTATTATCCCTCTATATATATATATCTTCTACTAATTAAATTCCCTTTATTATATAGTAACTCTAACTATCTTTATAATCCCTCGCAAAATAACCCTACTTCCTATAATTTATATAAGCTCCGTTTCTAAACCACTAATTTTGCTATAAAGTCTGCCTAAACGTCTTCTACTGCTAAAATCCCTAGTTTAACCTTTACTCCTTAGTCCTATAATTACTAAATCCTTAACCTCTAGGTTTCTATAGTTTCTTACTCTATCTCTTATAGGTTTCTTTAGTACTACTTAGGTCTATTAGCTCTGCGCCATACTATAGTTTTTAACTTAGCTTTAATTATTGCGTACTCTACGCCTTATATAACTATAGAACTCTATCCTAACCTCTTTTAGTCTGTTCCCTTTAGTAGATCCTATTATTAATCTTTATTACTTAATCTATTAATTCCTTTAGGGTATCCGCATCTTCTATTAAAATAATTACGTCCTAAACTTTAGCCTTAAGTCCCTATTTATACTATGCTATAAGCGCCCTATTATTCCACTTAACTTATATAGCTAGCGTTTAGAACTATATTATATACTTAATTACTAAGGTTTACTACGTAATATCTTAGAGTTTTCTTTTTACTATAGTTACTGCCTCTGGGTTTCTAAATATTTATATAAGTCGCTTTATAAATCCTTTCTAACTTAAGAATATAAACCGCACCTCTTAATTAGTAGTTATTATTCTATTTACTTATATTTCTATAAAATAAAGCTTAAACTATTTAAGTACTTTTTCTAATAGGAATAGTCCCGCGTAAGCTATTTAATCTATAGGTATTACTAGCTTTACTTCTTTCTATACTACCTTAAAGTGTATTTATATTAGGAATCCTTTAAGCTTTAATCTCTCTCCTAAGAATCTTTTAATTAATAGTAACTTAACCTTTACTGCTCCTATCCCGTTAATCCTTTACTTAAGTATTATATTGTCCTCTATTAACTAATTAACTATCTCTTATAGCTATTTAACCGTTATAGGTTATTGCAAGTTAGTATCTACTATACTAGTATCACCTCCTAACCTTAAAGTAGTTACCGCCGTTAATGGCGTTATAGTGGCTGCTTTTAGTGGTATATTATTCGACTTATTAAAACCATAACTAGGTAGTAATTGTGTAACGAAACCTTATAGTAAGTACTATAATAGGCTTATTATTAGGCTAGGTGTGTAGGTATTATAAGTAAGTTAATAACGTAATAATAACTAGTAAAGTAGTTACCTAATAGATTAACTCTAATTATATTCTAAGAATCACTACAAGGAAAGAACTATCTAGAGTAGGGACTGTGGTCCTTTAAATATATAACCGTACTTCTAGGAAACCCTTCTTGTACGTAAAGTATATATACTTTATCTACTTTGTTATAGATTATATAGATTACATAGATTATACAGATTATATTACGTGACTTAGTTACTATTTCTCATTATATAGTTTTACCAGATCTATTCTAGACTATATCTATATTAACCAACTAGCTTCTTCTAACTCCTCTCTAAGTAGTTATAACATTGTACTTAAAGCGTCCGTAATATATAATCTATATAATCTGTAACAGAGTAAATAGAGTACACGTATATTACGTATAAAAAGGATTTTATAGGAGTACGGTTATGTATTTAAGGACCCTTAGTCTACCTAGATAGTTCCTTCCTTATAGTAATTCTTAGAATATAATTAGAGTTAATCTATTAGGCAACCACTCCACCAGTTATTATTACGTTGTTAACTCTTATACTTACATTTCCTATACACCTAGCCTAATAATAAGCCTATCGTAGTTCTTGCTACAAGGTTCCGTTATATAATTACTACCCGGTTATAGTATTAATATAAGGAAGTTAAATAATATACCACTAAAAGCAGCCACTATAACGCCATTAACGGCGGCAACTACTTTAAGGTTAGGAGGCGATACCAGTATAGTAAACACTAACTCGCAATAACCTATAACAGTTAGGTAACTATAAGAGATAGTTAACTAGTTAATAGAGAATAATATAATACTTAAATAAAGGATTAACGGGATAGAAGTAGTAAAGGTTAAGTTACTATTAATTAAGAGATTCTTAGGAGAAAGATTAAAGCTTAAAGGATTTCTTATATAAATGTACTTTAAGGTAGTATAAAAAGAAGTAAAGCTAGTAATATTTATAGATTAAATAGCTTATACGGGACTATTCTTATTAGGAAGAGCACTTAAATAGTTTAAGCCTTACTTTATAGAGATATAGGCAAATAAAATAATAACTACTAATTAAGAGGTGCGGTTTATATTCTTAAGTTAGGAAGGATTTATAGAGCGACTTATATAAATATTTAGAGACCTAGAGGCAGTAACTACGGTAAAAAGAAAACTCTAAAATATTATGTAACGAACCTTAGTAATTAAGTATATAATATAGTTCTAAACGCTAGCTATATAAGTTAAGTAGAATAATAGGGCGCTTATAGTATAATATAAATAAGGACTTAAGGCTAAAGTCTAAGATATAATTATTTTAATAGAAGATATAGATACCCTAAGGGAATTAATAGATTAAGTAATAAAGATTAATAATAGGATCTTCTAAAGGGAATAGGCTAAGAGAGGTTAGGATAGAGTTTTATAGTTATATAAGACGTAGAGTATATAATAACTAAAGCTAAGTTAGAAACTATAGTATAGTATAGAGCTAATAGACCTAAGTAGTACTAAAGAAGCCTATAAAAGATAAAGTAAGAAACTATAGAAACCTAGAGGTTAAGGATTTAGTAATTATAGGACTAAGGAGTAGAGGCTAAACTAGGGATCTTAGTAGTAGAAGACGTTTAGGCGGACTTTATAGCAAAATTAGTAGTTTAGAAATAGAGCTTATATAAATTATAGAAAATAGGGTTATTTTATAAGGGATTATAAAGATAGTTAGAGTTACTATATAATAAAGGGAACTAGACTAGTAGAAAATATATATATATAGGGGGATAATAGTATACTATAAGGAACAAAAGAATATTTAATTAGAAGCTTTGCGTTCTATTATAATAACATATACTAAATTTATAAAGACGCTAAGTATAGCGCAAGCTATTAGCTATAGGAGCTAGAGTTAAAGGGACTTAGAGGAACTATAGAGTTAGATAAAAAATAAGATTAACTTTATAAGCTAAATTAAGATATTATAGCAACGTGTGAGTAAAGATTAGTAATAATAATAATAGAGTTAGAGTACTTATTAATTAACAGCGTTAAGGAAGAAAAAGGAACTAACTGGGGGTATTTAAACCTTAATAACGTAATAGAAGCAGAGACTAAGACCGCTATAGAGTAAGGTTTAGTAATAGGTATTATAATACTATTAGATACGGCATCCATTGCTTTATAAGACGGAAGGAGTAATATCTAAAGAGGATTAAGTAAGTAGATAACTGCTAGTACTAGCTTACTACTTAATAAAGGTAAAAGGCTAAAGGCTTAAGATTCTTAAGAAGAGATAAGAGAGATTTAAGATTCTAAAGATAAAATAAGGATAGCTTAAGGACCTATAATAGACGAAAACTAATAGAGTAGAGTAGTAGCTTAGTTTAGAAATATATAAATAAGCTTAGGATAGTATTTCCTATAGTTATAAGATTCTTAAGACAAAATAAGTAAAATTTAAGACTTTTAAGATAAGATAAGAATACTATAAACGCCTAATTAGACTAAGGCGGGAGCTAAACTTAAGCTAGAAGTAAGCTTAGGATTAAAGAATCTAAGAGACTAAGAATTTGGAGTATAAATAAGGACACCTATAGGTAAGAGGTAAGGGGCTTCTTTATAGATTAGAGAATCTATAATATAAATAGTAGTTAAATTAGAAGATAGATATATAGACCTAGAGGACTTATTAGGGGAATATAGTATTTAGCCTAAAGATTAAAAAATTAATATTAAGATTAAGAAGTATAAAGACTTTAAGGATCTACTTATAAGACGCGAAAAGAAAGAAACTATAGAGGAATTTAGAGTAAGAATTACCTTATAGTAAGAGTAGAAACTAAATAAAAGATCTAGTTTACTAGGTTATATAAGGATAGAGCACCTATATAAAGAATTACTAATAGGCTAAGAGTAGGTATACTAAGAGCTAAGTAGCTTACTAAATTAGAATAAGAAGAGGATCTAGGGATTCTAACTAGGTTTAAAGAACGATATATAAAAGGCTGTTATAATATAGTAATAAAAAGATACTTCCTTACGGACGAGCCATATATACTTAAAGGGTTATATTAAAAGTGATATAAATAATAATATAATAATAAGTAGGAAGATTTCTATATATAGTTAAATAAGAAAGTTATCTAAGACCACCCGATTATAGAAAAGGCTATAACTTATATTAAAGGAGCCTTAATTATAATATTAAAAGATCTAAAGGAGTAATTAGAGGACTAGAGAAGCGAAAGGTGAATTTTAGTACCTACAAATAAAGTTATAACGCTTAGATTAACATAAGAAAGGTTTAAACTTAAGAATAAAGATAAGCTAAGAGTTAACCTAAGATACTAAGCATATTATACACTATTGTGGATAGTATATATAGATAATATATATAATATATATAGAGCACCTAAAGATAAAAATCGGAAGTATTTAATAAGAATATATTAGATGACGGATAAGGTAAAATATTAAAACACTAAGTATATATATAGTTGGCACCCTATAGAAGTTTAAGAATAAGAGGACTTAATACTTTAACTAGGAAGATTCCTTATAGAAGAATACCTAAATAGATAATAATAGTAGGAATATTTAGAGAATACCTATCTATAGTATATTAAAAATAAAAAGCAAACTAAGTATTAGCCTAAGTTAGACTAAGTATAAACAGGATTAAGCAGCTAATAGTTAGAAAAAGTAGAGGCTTATAAAACTAAAGGAAACTAGTAGTAGAGCCTTAAACCCTTAAAGGAATTTAAGGATAATACCTAAATCTATAAGTTAAGTAGTAAGATTAATAGTTTAAGGCATTAATAGATAGTGGAGTAATAAGAAACTATATCTTGCTAGCAGCAGTTAAAAGAATAGGGTTACCACATAGGAAAAAGGAATATTCTTACCTATTAGTAATGATTTTAGGAGATCTAATAGCCTATAGAGGAGTTATTATTAATCTTAAAATAGGACCTATTTAGTTAACTATTAAAGGAAGATAAGTTAAGATGTCTTTTAATATATTACTATTAAGGAATAATAAGGCAGTACTAGGAATGTCTTAGTTATAGGAATATAATCCAAAAATTAATTAGGTTATAGGTTAGGTCAATATTAGAGATATTTAACGCTATAAGATATAATAATAAGCTAAGTTGGTATAGTACTAAGTTAGGGCGATATATAAAGAAACCAAGAAAGGGTTAGATTATATACTAAAAAGATACTATAAGTATAGCAAAAAACTATGGTTATTAGAAAGTAAAAAGCTGTTAAAGTATATAGTATAGGACTATAAGATAGAATTAGAACTAGGAATAAGTCTAAGGTTCTTTCTAATCTATAAGCTTACCAAAGAAGAAGGTAGAGCACTAAAAGAGTTTATTTAGGAGAACTTATAAAAGGGATATATTAAACTATTATAATTATTAGCGGGTTATCCAGTACTATTTGTACTAAAAAAGAATAGTAAATTAAGGCTATATATTAACTATAGATAGTTAAACAGCATTACTAGAAAGGATAGGTATCCTTTACCCTTAATTAGCGAGATTTAAAATAGGATAGGTAATGCGTAAATCTTTATAAAGATAGATCTAAGATAGGTGTACCATTAGATTAAAATTAAGGAAGGTAATAAATAGAAGGCAGCCTTTAGGTTAAAGGAGGGACTATATAAACTATTAGTTATGCAATTTAGGCTTATAAACGCACTAGCAATATTCTAGAAGCGTATTAATAATATATTAGGAGAATACTTAGATAAATTTATTATAGTATATCTCGATAATATTATTATCTACTTAATAACTAAAGAAGAGTATGGAGAATATATTAAATAGGTTTTAAAGAGACTATAAGAGGAATAGATGCTAGTAGTAATTAAGAAATATAAGTTCTTTACTAGGAAAACCAATTTTATTAGATTTATTATTAAACTAGGCTAACTTAGTATAGATCTAAAGAAGATCAAGGCTATAGTGAATTAGTAGGAACTAGAGAACGTTATATAGTTAAGATTATTTCTAAGGTTTTATAACTATAGGTATAGGGAAAAGAGTAATAAGAACTATTTAAAGAAGTTAAGAGATTGTTTACCTAGGAGCTAGTTTTTAAGATCTATTAACTAGAACTAGAGACGGTTATAGAAATAAATATATTAGACTTTATACTAGGGGCTTACTTTATATAAAAGCATCTAGATAAATAGCACCTAGTAGTATACTATAGTCGGAAGATAACACTACTAGAGTTAAACTATAATATCTATAATAAGGAGTTATTAGGTATAGTTACAGCACTAAAGAAATAGAGAGTATTCTTATAAGGTATAAAAAAAACTATTTATAGTTAAGATGAATTATAAGAACCTAATAGGATTCCTAATAATAAAGGAACTTAACTAAAGATAGGTTAGATGGGCAGAGATGCTTATAAAATACTATTTTAAGATTTAGTATACTAAGGGCACAGAGAATATAAGAGTAGATGCTTTAAGTTAAAAAGCTAAACTATAAAATAATAAGAAGCTATTAGGGGCTTTATTGTAAAAAGATATAGATAAATTAATTAGATATAATTATCTAAAAATTATAGCAACTTAGGAAAAACTAGAGAAAGTTTATAAGTTATTAGGGAGCTTTTAGGCATAAAGGATTCTAAAAGCGTAGCTAGAAGATCTATAAATAGATATATACAAAAACTAAAAAGTAAAGTATATCCTAAAAAGCATAGTAGAGTAATTTATGGAAGATTTCTATAAAGGATTAACTTAAGAACATAATAGAGCTATAGGCTTAGTGTTAAGACTTTAAAAGGAGTACATTATTAATAGAATCTAGGGTATAGCACGGAAAGTTATAAAGAAGTGTCTAGATTGCTAAAGAAATAAACTAATAAGGCATAAGCTATATAGAGGGCTATAACCTATTAAAATACTAGAGAGACTATAGGACGTTATATTATAGGACTTTATTATTAAGTTACTAAAATTAAGAGATCCTATTACCGGACAAGATTATAATGTAATTTTAGTAATAGTAAATAAGCTTATAAAGTGGGGATACTTTATAGCATATATAAAAGAAATCTTAGCGGAAGATATTGCTAAAATCTATATTAAAGAAGTGTTTATAAGATATGGAGCACTAAGTAAAATTATATTAGATAGAGATCTAAGATTTATAGTAGTATTCTAGGAAGTATTTTTAGCGGAGTAAGGAGTTTAAGTAGTAACTTTTACTATATATTACTTATAGACAGATAGTTAAACGGAAAGATTAAACTAGACACTAGAATAGTATCTAAGGCACTATATTAATTACGCATTAAATAATTAGGTATTATTATTACTAGTTATATAGTTTATATACAATATAACACTATAAGAAGAAATGGGTACGTTATTATTTAAGGCGAATTATAGATACGAGCTAAGAATATTATTATCGCCACGTTAAGTAAAGAAGATAAGTAGCACAGCTAAGTAAAAAATAGAGACATTAATAAGCCTTTATAGAGACCTTATAGAAATAGTAAAGGTAGTATAATAAAGGATAAAAAGGTACTATGACGCTAAGAGATCTAAGGGACTAGATCTTAAGGAGGGAGATAAAGTATAGCTACTATACAAAAATTTCAAGAGTTAACGACTAAGTAAGAAGTTAGACTATGTTAGACTAGGACCTTTTAAAATTATATAAAGAATTTCACCGGTTATATTTAAGTTAAACCTACTAGCTAAAATAAAGATCTACCCTATATAGTATATTACAATGCTAGAGCTAGTATATAGGAATATTAAGCTACTAGTTTATAAAGCAGACACGTATAGAGGATAGGAAGAAGATAAATAGTAAGTTTTAAAGATCGTTAGTTATAAGGACGTTAACGATAAAATATAGTATAAGGTTAAGTAGATAGGCTATAATAAGACTACCTAGGAACTACTAGAAAATTTAAAGAATGCTATAGGAAAGGTATAGGAGTATCGGAAGAGAATAGGTTGGGTAATATTAATAAATAAGTATTATTAAAAAATAAGTCACCTAAGGGGGACCTAGGAAGAGCGACTACTAAACTACTTAGAGTTGTTCCCTTTACAGAAAGAAAGTTAGTTCTCTTATTACTAAGTTCCTATAGACTTTATTCTATAAGCTTCTACTCCTTAAAACGTACCTTCTTATAAACCTGTTTAAGACGTAGAAGATAAGTAGAGGCTAAAAGATAAGTTTTAAGAGCACGCCGTTAAGCAGCCGCAGCCTCTTGTTCCGCCTCTCGCGATTAGTGCAATTTATTAAGAGCACTTAAGAGCTTATTATTAAGCTTTATAGCAGTAAATTAAATATAAAACCCTATAATAAATTACTTAGGGAACTTAAAGACTATTAAAAGTTATAGGACGTGTATACTTAGCGTTAGAAATAGAGTAAATATCGTAGGACAAATAAATATTCGCTTTAGCACACTCTAAATAAAAGGAAGATTACTAAGATAAAGGACTCGCTAGCGTAATATAAACTAGCCCCTCTTTTATATAACAAGAACATGGAGATAGCATTATTTCACCTAGCGATAGCACCACGGCGATAGTATAAGCGCGACGAGCTATAGAAAAAAGAGAAGTTACTTTAGGTATAATAAGTAACGATATTAACTAAATTAATTAGACGGATATTACACCTCTAATAAACAACTTAGAGATATTTAGGATCTTTAAGGACAAAGATAGGAAGGAGGGAGATGGTGTTACGGACGCTTTAAATACAATGCTATAACTACTTAGAGAGGAGTTAGAAGAAGCTAGTTGGTTAATATAAGTATAGTCTAGAATAGAGCCGGTAGAACTATATGACGAGGAATAGTAGTATAAGTCACGTAAGGTAATCTGTATAATCTGTGTAATCTATATAATCTATAATAGAGTAAATAGAGTATACGTATATTACGTATAAGAAGGATTTTATAGAAGTACGGTTGTGTATTTAAGAACCCTTAGTCCCTACCTAGATAGTTCCTTCCTTGTAGTAATTCTCAGAATATAATTAGAGTTAATCTGTTAGGCAACCACTCCACTAGTTGTTATTACGTTGTTAACTCTTGTACTTGCATTTCCTACACACCTAGCCTAATAACGAGCCCATCGTAGTTCTTGCTACAAGGTTCCGTTACACTTAATAATCTAAGATCTAACTATCTATCTACTAGGCATACATTCTGCTGCTTAAGGCGATAGATATTTAATAAACTCGTGAAAAACTGGCCTATTAACTTACTTAAAAGATACGTTATTATAGACAATCTATTAAAGAAGAAGTTGCCTAAACGTCTTCTTATTAAATATACGCGCTAATTTATTAAGAACCTACTGCTTCTAGGGATTATTTATATTAAAACCTTTAAGTATAAAGATTAACTTTAATATATACGGCACCTTTTTACCCTTTTTATTAAATCTATAACTATAGACCACTTAAATATACTTTATAATATTAGAGCTTCCTTTATAGGTATTTTAGGAGTAGGCCTTAATATTATACTTATAATAACACTCCTTATAAAGCTACTACCGGTCGCCAGTTTTATAGCTCTTTATTAGTACGCCTAACCGCTAGATTAGAAAGAAGAGCTTACTATTACCTTTAGAGATTAGGATAATATAGCTAGGTAATCTATTTTAGTTAACCTAGGACTAATTTAAACCAACTTTTATCTTTAGGAGGAGCCTCGCTAGCGCGCGCTTTAGTAGATTAATTAGTGCTAAACGTACTAAACGTTAGAGCTATTATAAGAGTTAAGATCTTAGGTATATTGGTATTAGGCATTAGCGTTATTTAAATTATAGTAGACTAATTAGGCTTAGTTATATTAAAGACTTAATCTTCTAGCCTTACTACTATATTCAATAAGTTAGGAAAACAGGCGGTATGGCGGTAAGGCTGCTAGGTAGGGCTATCTTATAGCTAAAGGTATGGAGGTACGTTTAAGGGAGGTAGTAGTAGTAGAGGTAGTAAAGGTAGTTTAGTAATAGCCTTTTTCTTTCTTAGCTTCAGAGGCATAGTTAATAGTAATAATAAGAATAAGAGGTAAGAGACTTTATTATTTTTACTACTATCTAACTATTTAACGCATAAATGCACCAGTTTACCCCTTTTACGCCATCTAATAGTTAGTGCAGTGATTAATATATTACGGCGTTGCCTTAATAACGCTATAAATAGATAACTATTGGATCTAGATCTATATCTACGCCACTAATGGATTAGGCGTGGATTAGTGGATTAATAGCTTCCGATCCAATCTCGATCGATCCATCTCTTATACTACGTGAAGTTATTCTCCCTAAAAAAGCAGTTCTCTTTAATAGAAGTTTTAATAAGTATAAGGTAAGGATATAGATAGGGAATCTAGTTAATGAAGCAATAGGGTATATTAATAGATAGATAAATCCTTAAGGGAAAAGGAGGAGTCTGTATGCGGTATAAGGAAGGGTTTTCCTAGATATATATATAACGCACGTACCTTATAGGCGAGTTACCCCTAGGAGTAACTTCTGCTTCAATTAAATCTGGAATGCCGCTGGGTGAAATAAGTCTTCCTGGAGACTTGGGAAAAGCGTCAGTTATATATTTCTTTTTCGACAAAATTGATTTTGTGAGTTTTATTTTTTGGTATGGGGGAGATCTTAATGGGGGGACAGCGTGTTAGAATTGAAAGAAAAAGGTCAAAAAAGGAAGTGAAAATTGAAAGCAAGATATTAACAATTGGCATCGATGATCCCTTTGAGGTAAATGATATTCACTTAGAGCTCTAAATATTCTTCGGAGTTCCGCTTCAGAATATTTGTAGGTTTAATTTGAAGATTGCGGCTAGTAGAGAGTTACTTGCGGATGCACTTTCTTGGCTTGATGAAAAGTACCTAGGTAGTCCATCTAGCTACTTTTTCCGAAGAAGTAATGAGAAAGGAATGCCATCGAAGCATACAATATTTCAGACCAGTAAAGTTTTCTAATGGAGAATAAAGGTATATGAGGACTGTGCAAACGGAGAATACTGGACCACGCGGGACTATCTCAGATGTAGAAGGAAATTCTACTGCAAAATTCTTTATGAAAATTTAGGGTATATCCATTGGTGAAATAAAAATGTACTTCACTCATTTTTTGTGAAAACTTGGGAACACTTATCGATGTTTATTGTCAAATATGGATGAGTTGCTAGTATCTGAAAGAGTTTTGGCGTACTTCAGGTGGCTACGGCAAATATAGACTAGCCTTTCTTTCGGGTGCTCTTGGGAAATAAGAGCGTGGAATGTAACGATGCATATATTCAATGGGTCGAGGTCGCATTTCATATCTCGATCATAAGTGCGGGGAAATTTCATTTATGGAGTGCTCAGAGTACTGCACGGATGCATATTGAATAGTATTCGGCGGCTAGCTGCTTGTTAGTGATCGTTAGATGCATATTTGTGGGAGTCTATGACTTTGACAAACTGGATACATGCTGCACAAGACGGCTCATAACATCAAATGGTTGACGCAGCTCGTATATGCCCCAGCATTTCATATATAACGAAACATGTTGTCCCGCACGCTTCGTTTCATAGCTACTGGTTGGCCGTCTTCGAGCTCCACGCCAGCCTCACCTCCATCCCCAGCAAGACCTTGCATTTTCAGTTGAAGTTCTGCATCCAGCTCAACTTGCGCTTTCTTCCGAAGTTTCTCAGTAGGTTTTATTTCCTATTATATATATCAGCATGTGTCGCTTAGAAATATTATTAGCTTTGGAGTCGAAAGCACTCCGACGGTCTACGCATTTTGGAGGACTTCTATGAAACCTAAATTACAGAATTTTTTAGGGAAACGAGTTGGGAGTCACAAGATCCTAGCGGATGCCTTTGAGATAGGTATTATGTCGGACGGACAAGTCACTCATAAGAACTCTGTCGATTGAAGCTGGCTCTAGAAGCTCTCTATATACATGAGGTAGGGGCAAAAGATTGACGACGACACTGACGACGACACTGACGACGATTTGGAACTATTACTCAATCGCCACAAGGTCGGTATTGCCACCCAGTCGGTGATAGGTAATGAATAGGTAATAGAAAATAGATAGTAAGACATAAGATGGCAAGAAACAGGGTGCGAGTCATAAGGTGGTACTTGACAGTGACCTCAACGTTCGACATATTATGTGAAAGAGGGCATACTTTCGTTTCACCCTTTGGTGTTTGGGGCTTTGAATTGGCTTCAGAAGATGATAACCGGGTGTTAACTACATTTTGCAGTCTTGATTTCTGCGTTCTGTTTGCTTGCTGCCTTAAGCAGGATTGAAACTTGGCGGAAAATGAATGTGATCCCCTAGAAGCCATCGTCACATTTATAAGTGCAGTTTGATTAGAATGGAGGTTCCATAATCTACGTCAATTCGCCGACAGAAAAGGGCTAGCTCTTCCGCATCTGCATTGCCAAGAACTTTTTCGAACCTCGAATCTCTTGCGACTGCCAACCTTGAACAACACACGACCATCGCAACGCGCGAGTCTGCCTTCCTCCATCCCGCAGGACGTGTCTAATTAACTCTCGCCCAACTCTATCAGTCCTGAGTCTTCTAGAACTTCCGCTTCGCCCTTCTCGAGCCACCACTGCATCGGACCTCAGCGCCACGCCTCCGCATCATGCCCGTTGTTAAGGGTGGTGTGTGGACGAATATCGAAGATGAAATCCTCAAGGCTTCCGTATCTAAGTATGGGCTAAATCAGTGGGCGCGCGTCTCGTCACTCCTCGCTCGAAAGTCAGCGAAGCAGTGCAAAGCGCGATGGTCAGAATGGCTAGACCCGTCAATACGGAAGGTGGAATGGTCAAAGGAGGAGGACGAGAAGCTATTACATCTAGCAAAGCTAATGCCCACGCAGTGGCGGACTATCGGTAGGCCTACAACGTATGTATTTCCTCAGGACTTTACTAATTGATCTTGAATAGCACCTATCGTTGGGCGCACAGCTGTACAATGTTTGGAACGGTATCAGAAACTTCTAGATGAGGCAGAGGCGAAGGAGAGTGGAGAGTTGGGGCTTGCGGGTCCTGATGGGGGTGAAACAGCTGCTCCCAGCCCAGATGATGTGCGGAGGCTGAGGCCGGGTGAGTTGGACCCGGACCCAGAGTCTAAGCCAGCAAGGCCGGATACAATTGATCTAGATGAGGTAAGTGATGCACCACTTATTATAGTTTAGGATACTAAAGCACCCAGGATGAAAAAGAGATGCTTTCAGAGGCGCGCGCTCGCCTTAGCAACACGCAAGGCAAGAAGGCCAAGCGGAAGGCCCGTGAAAGGCAGCTTGATGAATCTCGCAGGCTTGCGGTACTTCAGAAGAGGCGCGAACTGAAACAGTCTGGGATCAATATCAAGGTTGTTACCCGGAAAAAGGGTCAGATGGATTACAATGCGGATATTCCGTTCGAGAAGGCACCTGCTCCAGGTTTCTTTGATACTAAAGAGGAGGAAGACCAGAATGAACGACAGCGCGCGGCATTTGACCCTCGAAAGCAACAACTCGCAAATAAGCGCAAGGGAGATCAAGACGAGGATGGCGAAGAGCGAAAGCGGAGAAAGAACGAGAAGGGACCATCAGCCGCATTCGCTGCAGCAGCAAAGGCTGGTCAGATGCAGAGAATCCGAGAGGCTGAGCAGAGCAGCAAACGTAGAGCACTTGTTCTTCCTTCACCTCAAGTTGGAGAGGGAGAACTAGAAGAAATTGTCAAGATGGGTATGGCAGGAGAGCGAGCTAGTCAATTGGCTGGCAGCAGCGAGAACGAAGCTACCCGGGGCTTGATTGGAAACTATTCTAATATCGTTGGAGGGACGCCTATTAGAACACCGAGAGCGCCGCAAGAAGAAGATCATATCGCAAACGAGATTCGAAATGCTCGCATAAGGACAGAAACACAGTCAGCTTTGTTTGGTGGAGACAATGCTGAGTTGCATGAGGGAACTGGATCTACCGGATTTGAGGGTGTGGCCCCTAGCAAGCAACAAGTTTTTACGCCTAACCCAATGGCCACGCCATTTCGCCAAGGTGGTGCTGGCGGGATTGGAGCTACGCCGATTCATGCGGGCCCTGACGCCACACCAATTAGAACACCTCGAGATAACTTCCGTCTCAATGAGACTGACGGGACGCAACTAGTGGGACAAACCCCTCGGGATATCAGACTTCGAGAGAATGCGTTACGGCAAAACCTGAAGAGCAAACTTGCTTCTTTGCCCAAGCCGAAGGAAACCGAATGGGAGTTCGAACTCCCAGAAGAGCAGCAGGAAGCCATGGATGTAGAGGTTAGCGAAGAGGATGCCGCAGAGCGAGATTGGAGGAATCAAAAACTTCGAGAAGCTGCAGAACGTGCGGAGTTCGGTCGGCAAACCCAAGTGATCCAAAAGTTCTTACCGCGACCCTCCATGGTTGACATTGATGCAATGCTGAAGCGTGCCTCCGAAATTTCCGATCCGATTGAGAGTGCTGTTGAAAGAGAGATGGCTCTTCTAATTGCAAACGACGTACTGAAGTTCGGTGGCGGAAGAGTCAATGGAGCTTCAAGGCCACTCGAGGTATTTGATGACGATGCTCTCAATCGCGCACGGATGGAAGTCGCCTTAGAGCTATCTTCTGAGGATGCAAAACAGGACAAGCAGACCTTCTACGCAGAAATGGACAAGGCCTGGACTGAGTTGCACGGATCTTCAAAATTACCTGGTTTGGATGGCTATGAAGAGGATGAGATTGACGAGCACCAGTTGATGGTGGAGGTCTTCGAAAATGTCCAGGACAAAATTATGGAATCGGCAGAACAGGGTAACAACATCGAGAAGAAGCTAGCATTGCATCTTGGAGGTTACCAACGACGAGCAAGAGTGCTGCGACAGAAAATTGTTGATGCATCTGAAGCGTTGGATAAAGCCAAGACAGAATTGGATTCTACCCGCACGTTGCAAATTTCAGAAGAGGCAGCTATTGCTAGAAGGTTGGAGGGTCTTCGTGATGAAGTTGTATTTGTTAGCCGCAGGGAGAGAGAGGCTCAGGATCTATACAAGGTCAGGAAAGATGAACTTGACAGTTTACAAGTTCCAGTGAATGGAGTTCACTGAAGCATATCCGCATTTTGCGGGGCAAGGAAGGCGAAACTTGGGAGTCTCTAGGACCCGATATACAGTTTCCATTGGGACGAATGTATTTCTAGTCTACATAAAATAGCAATACCCAGTTGAGGCGAATATAACAGTCCCTTCAATACAGGCATATAAAAGGAAAGTGGGGGCCGGGATGTTGGGATAATCCTCGTTGTTTTCCTTTGTAACAATTTCATTTGGGAAAATGGTTGACATAAACGTCAGTATTGATGCAACTGTCAAGTACTCCGCTGACTATCCGTCACCCGAAATGCTGGATAAACGGCTTCCACGTGGGATCTGCGCCCAGTCCGTTCACTCGGCTCAGAATGTAACAGTTTAGCGATTGCGCCGCCGCAGGTCCAGGTGGGCAGGTGCATACATCGTTACGCAATACGCAGACTCGACAAGAGACACAGCGACAATCACCAGCTGCCTTTGAATCCACCCGTTGTTCTAGATAACTTGATCACGTGGTACCCTCGGCCGCATGTAAGCAAGTCCGTTGACTGAGGGCATGGGGCGCAACGCTCGGAAGCGCATCTCTTACGGTAGGTCTCCACCCTTGCTTCGTTCATACTGATATGGCTCGTTCGTACTAATCACCCTCTCCTTCTTGTGATAGTCTTGCCTCTGGCAAACTCTGCTGGAGGTCATCGACTAGGGGTAAATGGATTGGCCGTAGACCCAGTTAACTCCATCCTGTACGCTCTCTACAGCTCCAGCCCGGATCTCCATTAACTTCTATCAGCTACTCGGGTGGACGAGACGGCGTTATATGCGCCTGGGACCTCGGACTCGACCTAAATGTAAAAGACCGCGACGATAAGGATCCTTTCGCAGACTCTAGTAGTTCCAACTACAAACCTCCTCCAACGCAGTTTCGACAACAAGTCCAAGCACACACGCACTGGATTAACGACATTGTGCTCGCGCAAAACAATGAAGCTCTCATATCAGCATCATCAGATATCACGGTAAAGATCTGGCGACCAGCTGCTGAAGATGTTCGCCCCCCACAGACCCTCGGCCTACATAGTGACTACGTCAAGCGCGTAGCTTCACCCGGTCCTCATGCAAATTGGGTTGCCTCTGGTGGACTGGATCATAAGATAAGCTTGTGGGATCTAAGCGGCGGGGGGCAGAAGTTACAAATCGCTGTGGGCGATGATGAGAACACTGCTAAAGGCTCAGTCTACGCGCTAGCTGCTACGACCTCCATACTAGCCAGTGGTGGGCCCGAGAGCATTGTTAGGGTTTGGGACCCGAGAACAGGAAAGCGCATAACTAAGTTCGTTGGCCATACTGATAATGTCAGAGATGTTCTCATTACTCAAGATGGAGACACAATTATGACAGCCTCCTCTGACCAAACTGTTAAGGTTTGGTCAATGACCGCAGGAAGGTGCATGTATACTCTCACCATGCACAACGACAGCGTCTGGTCGCTCTTTTCGGACCACCCACAGCTATCAATTTTCTACTCTAGTGACCGGTCAGGGGTCATTGCGAAGACTGATGTTCGTGGTTGCGTGGAAATGGATGAAGGCTTATCCGTCGCGGTATGCCAAGAACATGGAGGTGTAAACAAGGTTATCAGCGCGGGAGAATACATTTGGACAGCAACGTCCAGCTCTAGCATCAATCGCTGGAACAACGTGGAAACCGAAGCAGAAATTGTGCTTCTTGAGTCTTATAAATGGCATCGCTCAAGTGTTGCTACAACTCGAACAAGATATCCCTCACCCCCAACGTCTAACAGCCCCCCTCCTACTATAAATGGTAGCAGTCAGAAGCTACCTTTCAGATGCATTCTGCGCATGTCAAATACAGCTCCCTTTCCGCTATATTCGGCGAAAGATGCAGATGCTTCGACAGTGTACTCTGTCACAACCACGAGAAAAGCGTCTGACGCTTTTGTGGATTCTGACCCTGAACTGACAGTTCCATTTCGAAGCTTACCTGACTTTTCGATTGAGGGTCAGAATGGTCTCATGAAACATGTTTTGCTCAATGACCGAAGGAGAGTTTTGACTCTTGATACGGCAGGAGAAGTAATGCTGTGGGATCTTTTACAGGTTTGTATGCACGTCTTATTGCTTTTCCCATGCTAACAAGTTCCGTCAGTGCGCCCCAATCAAGTCGTTCGGTAAACGCCATCTCGAGGATGTGGCGCCCGAAGTGAATACTATTGAAACTGTCGCTCATTGGTGTGCTGTTGATACCAGAACGGGAAGCCTAACTTGTGTGCTCGAAGAGAACTATTGCTTCGATGCTGAAATGTACGCCGATGAGTTACAATTGGAGGACAAGATTGAGTTCCGGGAAGACCAGCGAAGTAAGCATGCCTTTCTATGATTCTTCGTGCACTTCCGATATATAGTTTAAGTCAACGCTCTGGCTATTCACGGCTCTAATTACCTTTGTAGTAAATCTAGGCAAATGGATATTACGATATCTTTTCTCGAATCTCATTGATGAAGAAATCAAAAGAGACGAGGTATTCCGGCACATGTTGCTTCAGGAGAAGAAAGGTTCTCTTCAGCGAACCGGCGCTCCACCAAGTATACAAATTCCGGAAGCAAATACGAATGGATGGAAGGGTGCTTCATCTGGACCAACGTCGGCCTCCACAATTCGTCCAAGTAATGGCTTCCACTTACCTGCAATGACACCTGGACTTTCCATTGGCCTTGCAACACCTGCTTTACCAATACCAGTTTCAGGCACGCAACAGCCAAACACCCTACCTACTACAACAGAGGAGGGCGCACAATTGGAAAAAACGCATACCCAGCAAAGTCAAGGGAGGGACTCTTCAGATTACTTCTCAGCTACTCCTCACCCGCAGCCTCCTATCACGCTAACGGCCAATGGAAATGGAAAGCCTGGAGCATCTGCGGATACTTCCGAAGATGCTGTTCCTCTTTCTCCCTCGGAACCGGAGAATGCTAACCAGACAAAGAAGGGAAACGCCTTATTTTCTAAAAAGTTTAATATGAGCTTTAAGAAGAAGAAATTTGGCCAGGCTTCAGCCCCCGAAGTCAATAAACCCGTTGCTGTGGATGAGAAATCTGAGGATTCCGATTCAAGATCGTCCAAGACGGACGATAGGGTAGTTGAGGATAATTTCCTTGGCGTTATACAAAAAATACGACATGGCTACGAGGACCTAGTTCAAGAGGGCGCGCCAGTTCTTACCTCTACAATTACACCTAGTCTACCATCTGAAACACCGGTTTTGAAGCCCCCGTTAGCTACTACCATTCTAATTCAAGAAGATCGGCCGGACTCTGGCGGTGTTGCAGACCTTTTCGAAGGGAAAGTCGGTTCGTTAGGGCAGCAAGCCGATTTGATTGAAAAGGTGGCACCGGTGTGGTTAGCTGATGTACTGCTGCGGGTAAGTAACAAACGAAGCGCCAGAAAGACGAGCATTCTGACATTACTAGAATGTTATAACCTTTAAAGACATTGTTAAGGTGTCATTCATTCTTGAACCGTACCAGAACCTTTTGCCAAGCATAGCCTCGGACGGGTATATACCTCTTATAGCACCCCCTGAAAAGATCGTCAATACTAATAGCGGACAAAGCAATAACCGTCTTAACGCTAATCGCATGCTAAGAGCACGAAAGATCTTAAACTATGTTGCAGAGCGTATTGAGCCAGCACCTGAAAGTCCTGATCTAGATGCGTTGAAGCCTGAAGAGTACCTCGAGCTTTATTGTCAGAATCAGGTAATTTTCTCAAAAGATACTTCATATATCTTCAATCTAACCAAATGCCTAGCTCGTATCTCCTACAATGACCCTCGCAAGCATCCGCGCGCACGTTTGGCGTGGCGGTGGGGATGTTATCCTGTTTTATAAATCAAATGGACGCAAGGACATAAAATACGCTCCTCGTGCCCTTACGCCTCCAGCTGCTAGCGCCTCCGGCTCCGAACGCAAAACGTCGTCAGAAGCAGGCAGCTTAAGTCGAAATAGCTAGAAGCGTTGGATATGCGTGCGAAGTGGATCTATTACTACCAAGCGCCGTTCTATGATGCATTTAGTTGTACATAGTAATTTACACATACCCTCTCTCTGATGTCGTCGTTTTGGCGGGGTTGTTTTTACAAATGTTTTTACATACCGCTCTCACCGTGCGCTGCCGCATTTCTGCACTCTTTTCATAACTCTTCAGTCCCTCCTAGTAAATTACTTGCCCATTGGTAACTCCCCAAGAATATAGCCCCGCCCGCACTGATCCAAAACACCCGTGGGCCTATCCCAGCGAAGAAAGCTCTTGGTCCTGATTCTCTTAGTATACTTTCCAACAAGGGAAGCATCTTCTGCTTCTCCGCGGCAAGCATCATCCGAGTTTTCAACACATCTAACGGCGTAGTGACTCCTGCTGCCACAGCGCCAGCCACGCTCCCAAAAAACCCGCCCTCTAGAGCGGAGATTGTCGAAGTTCCCTGTTTGCGGCGCCTCCATTCCTTCAGTGCTTCCCAGAGCGGAAACTGGATCACAGTAAAGGGAACCTCCCGCATTATCGTGATACCCCACCCGCGATACAGCCCCCGCCACACCCCAATCAAGCCTCTCTCATGACGCTGGCGTAGGATATGCAGTAGCGCCGACAACGACGACGGATGCTGCAACGCCTGCGCGCGCTGCTTGACCACCTCCGTCGGCACCCTGACCGCGCACGCAGCCACCTCGCCCAGACTCGCCGCCAGCATGTGCACGAGGGCCTCGCTGCCCGCCCAGCCCGCGGCCGCGGGCACCGCGTGCGCCGTGCCGTCCGCCGTGTGCCGGATGCTGTGCCGCGACAGCAGCAGCCGCTTCGTGCTGTCGTAGGTCATGAAGAAGAGCGCGGCGCCCGGGGCCGACCCGACGACCGCGCTGCCGACACCGGCGTAGATGCCGCGGAAGCCGCCGGCGCGCGCGAAGCCGGCGGAGGACTGGAGGCGCGTTTTTAGCGTGTCGAGGGGGTAAAGAGATAGGTCGACGGTGGTGCCTGCGAGGCCGCCTGCCTGGGCGGGGATTAGCGGAGGTGTGAGTGGGGTGGGAGGAGAGCAATTTGGGGTGCTAGGAGGAGTTGGGAGGATTTGTAGGGAGAGCGTACGATTAGGGAGCGCAGGTAGGGCGATTCGACCCATGCGGGCGGCCTATGGGGTTCTAGCATTGTGAGATTAGCGGACTGAGGACTCGGAGTGGGATAGGAAGTTGGTTCGAGGTTTTGAAGCTTGGTCCAAGCTCTCTCAGCCCTATGAATGGCCGAGGAGCGTGAACTAATTCTTTCTAGCAAACTTCATTTGGCTGTCTATTCCAATGATTGTTGCCCCGAATACCGATTATGGAACATGGGCAGGCTGAGGCCGTTCGGATACCGGAGCCGAAGTGCATAGCTTCTACTGATCCAGTCCTAAGCAAGACTAATGTGGGGGAGAATTGTGAAGCTCAAGATGGCGCAGTGCGTTCGCGGAAGTTTGAGGCAAGCTGCTTTCGGAGCGCACAATGGTAACATTCTTCTTATATTACAAGTCAATATTGTAAACTAGCCTAATACTCTGTTGGTAGGTCACCAGACGGAACTTGTATCCTGACGAATGACTCCTCTAATAACCTCCGAACCTTCATCGTGTTCGTCGAAAGCTCCTCTTGGCCCTCCATACTTAGGCTAACATGCCATTAATATAGACCGCAAGATATCCTCTCAAAAGACAAAGCCCACACACTGACTCCATACGCATCCTTTGCTTCTCCCGAGCCTATCAACGCCTTCATACCATACCCAGGGTACAGTCTCCAAAATCCTGAATCAACTCTTGTACTGAGTAGTATCCGAGACCACCCTATCCGTCTAACTAACGCCCTGTTCAATTCGACGGCTGGCTCTTCGCCTTCGTCGGACTTCAGGAGCAGTGTCGTAGCAGCCTACCCTCTCATCTCTTCTACCGAGAGATACGTCGCCCCTCACTCGCTTGCTTTCACTTCCGATGGCACCCACTTTATAGCTGGCTCTGACAGCCTCATATCATTCTTCGACGTATACCGCAGCCACTCCGCGCCTATTGCCCAGCAGAAGACCATCCCTTCGAGGCGGAATAAGCTTGTTGGAGGCGGGGTCGGTATCAAAGGAATCATCTCGGCTCTTAGCATTAGCGCTGAGAGGACACTAGCTGTAGGGACTTTGTCGAGGGGTATAGGGTTATATGCCGACGAAGGTCAAGGCACCCCCATTGCTGTGTTCTCTGTCGCGCATGACAAAGACCGCTATGCACAAGGGATGAAGGAGGTTGGCGGTTGTGGTGTAACGCAAGTTCTCTGGAGCCCCTGCGCACGGTATTTGTATGTCGCTGAGCGAAAGAGTGATGTGGTACTGCTTTACGACATCCGGGTTACGGGAAGGTTGCTGGGCTGGCTGAAGGGCAGGAAGGCAGATACAAATCAGCGGTTGGACGTGGATGTCGTGCGCTGTGCGGGCGGGCATGAAATTTGGGCCGGTGGGACCGATGGGGTGGCGCGGGTTTGGAGGAATCCAGGAGAGAAGGAAGGGGCGATAGAGGCAGATTTCGGGTGGGAGGCGCATCAGTGTAAGCTCGAGTCTTAACATTTCACTGGTTGAATGCTAATGACATTGCCATGGTAGGTCCGGTTTCGTCGACTATCGTTCACTCTTCAGGTTTGTTGGTAGCTACGTGTTCTGGAGAACGCGTCATTCCAAGAACACACTATGACGGATCTTCCGATGAAGATGAAGACGAAAGTGATTCTGAAATGGAAAACGCAGAGATTGAGCAAGTGTCAACTCCCGATAACGCGTCGTTGGAATCATCCAGTTCTTCATCGATATCTAGCCCTGAGTCATCAGAAACTGTATCGCAATCATCTCAACCTGCTAGAAATAGCTTGAAGATATGGTCGATATAATGGAAGCTCAGAGCGGGGCATAGTCCGTCTTGAGCTTGGTAAAAGTGACTTTGCCAGGAAGCACTCAGGGACGAATACCGAGAAGGCCTCGCTGTCACGAACACTAAATTGATAAAATATTGCACAAGGATATCTAGCCTTACAATTTAAAAAGGAGTTCCTCGACCCTCTTATTCCGACTCTCTTATGCCGACTCCAGCCGCTCCCTCAACCTTGGAACTGCCATGGCATTCTGTAGCGAGTTCCGGTGTCTATCTCGTGTGCCATCGAGAAAGGCGTACCTGCGAGGGGTCTATTAGTTTTAGTCCTTGCCACGTCATGTGGGTTTTAGGCAAGTGTCCGAAGTACTTCAGAGGGGAATATGTCGAGGAGCTTAGCAATCTTCAGAGGTGTACAACTAGGACGTCGAAATTTCAGTTGTGCTTGAATGGCGAAGGGAAATATAACCTGAAAAGGAAATCCGTATGCCAAGACTATACCAGACTTATTTAGCAAATTCCCCTCATTTGCATCGTTAAAACAATTCTTTACAGGGCGTAGGGCGTAAGAGATCCCGCTTGCATTAAGCCTCGGATAACCGGATGTCAACTTCAGACATTAGAAGGCTTTAGAACGTTCATCAATGTAGGCTCTTGTATATATATCTAGAAGCCATTCAATTATCTTTTTCTAACGCTCAAACTTGTAGCTCTTCCTCTACTTTTTGAGAAGCTTTACTCCCCCAGTAATATTCTCATTAACATGCTCAATCAGACTTCCATTCTCTAATTAGACTTTCAATCCTCATCTTGAAACTAATTTTCTTAACAACAATTTTTACTTAATATGTCACAACCAACTATCATCCTCGGCGCCGGCCTCATCGGCGTTTCGACAGCCTATTACCTCTCTTCTCCTTCATCCAGCTCTTCTTCTCAACCGGGTCAAAACATCCACCTCATAGACCCCTCTCCAACGCTATTCACCTCCGCATCTGGCTTCGCCGCCGGCTTCCTCTCCCGCTCCTGGTTCCCGGCTTCACTGAGAGCACTCGGAGAGCTGAGTTTCGATCTCCACACGGAGCTCGCGCAGAAAGAGGGCGGGAGGGAGAAATGGGGCTGGTGTAAGGCTAGGAGTGTAAGCTTTGTGGAGGATGAGGACGCGGAGAAGGAGAGGCCGGAAGATTGGCTTATGTCGGATGATTGGCTAGCGGTGGGGGTAAGTAGGGCTGAGGCCGCGAAGTCAGAGTTCGGATGGAAGAAGAGGAGCGGGCCTGAATGGCTAAGGAGGGCGAGAGGGAGGGAGATGAGAATGCTAAGTGGGAAGGGTGGCCCGAACGAGACGGCGCAGGTGTAAATTTCAATCTTTTCTTTGTCATTCCTGGCTGTTGGGATGATGGGATTAGACGATATTGGAGAGATTTGCATCTTGTGAAGTACCGAGTGCTAACTTCATACACTAGAGATCCCCTACGCTTATCTAACTTCCTCCTCTCTGAATGCCTTTCTCGCGGCGTCCATCTCCACACCTCCACCCACACCCTCTCCGTCTCCTGCAATTCCAGCGGCCAAATTCACGGCATCCGTATCCGCCACGCCAACGGCACTGAAGCCGATCTCCCTTGCTCCCGCCTAGTCATCACATCGGGAGCATGGACTCCGCAGGTCTTCACGACCCTCTTCCCGTCCTCAGACGTCAAACTCCCCATCACATCGCTAGCAGGCCACTCCCTCCTCATGCGCTCCTCAGCCTGGAAGCGGCCGCAAGAAGGCGAGGAGACGGCAGCGGTATTCTCGACGGATCCAACGGGTTATTTTCCAGAGATGTTTGCGAGGGTAGATGGTGTGTGCCCCTTCCTGAACCACATCATCACAAACCTGCAATCTTCCCGCACACCCCTCGCCACTTAGAAGTGACGGACGATGGACGATACTAATACCTTCACAGGCACGATCTACCTGGCTGGCCTCAACTCCTCCATCCTGCCCCTCCCCGCCGCCGGAAAGGGCAAAGCGCTGCCGCATGCCGAATCCATCAACCAGCTTAAGGCTACGGCGGAGCATCTTTGCGGTTTGAGCTTCGCGTCGAACGAAATCGAGGTCGTGAGAGAGGCGCTTTGCTTCCGGCCTGTGACGCCGAAGAGCGTACCAATTATTGCGCGCGTACCTGATGCTCGACTAGGCGAGCGGGCTAGAAGTGGGAGTGTTGGAGGAGTCTTCGTAGCGGCGGGGCATGGGCCTTGGGGGATTAGTTTGAGTTTGGGCACTGGGAAGGTCCTAAGTGAGATGGTGGAGGGGAGGAAGGTGAGTGCGGATGTAAGGGAGCTAGGACTGCAAGAGAGGGAGTGGAAGGGCAAGGCGAAGTTGTGAGAGCGCTAAGGGTTGGAAGGTATCAAGGTTGATTAAAATGCAGTTTTGCGACGGGCTAGTGAAACACTACAGAGAAGCTAAAGATAGAGGTTCTGGATATTAGAAATCCCATCAAACGCCTATTGTTCCCCATCGTTAGATCTAGGAAGGATGGCTGGAAGGGTATAGAAGATATATGCAAGCCCTAATCATGATTCTTAAAAATAAAATAGCATTGATGCTGACAGCCCTGCTATATATCCGGATACCTTCAAAAATAGTATAATCCCACCGCTGCCCTCAATCATCACAATCCCCTTCATACAGCAACCACGGTCTTCCCGCCCATACCCACGGCGTCACCCACTCAAAGCAAACCCTCCTCTCCACATCCGCAAACCGTGCCCTCCTCAACCACCCCTTCTCCCTTTCCACAATCCCATCCACCACCCTTTCCATCTCCGCATTCCGCATCTTAACCCACTGCTCCGCAGTCTCGTCGGCCCTGGCCGCCTTCCGGTCAAAATACGTCTCACCGCGCGGCCGCAGGTGGATAGCTAGCATGCGGAGCCGGGCGAAGTCGATGCCGAAGGCAGCAACGATTGCGGCAATACGGGATTTGCTGATGTAGGTGGTGCTAGGTGGCAGGGGTGTTTCGGCAGTAAGGGAGGTTTCGGCGGCTAGGGAAGCCTCGGCGGCAAGGGTGGCTTGGGCGATGAAGGGAGAGATATGCTGCGCTGTTTAGAAATTATGGAGCTGAATTGGTGGAAGAGTCTCTCCGCATGATGAGAGTCTTTGGAACCTTAAGAGTCCCGGTGTGAAGACCAGAGAGGCTTCGTAGAGCCTCGAAATATTCCTTAAACCCTAATGGAAAGCACCAGGCCTTCACACACTAATATTGCTTCACGATCTCCCATTCGGCTATTCTCATTAAGAAATGCTGAAGTGGTTTGAATGCCAGACTTCGAGAGCACGAATGGAAAGAGGTAGACCCAGACCCACCGAAATCAAGCACATTCTCTCCATACAATACTGCTGCTGCTTCCTGGTGCACCAACTGACACGTTCGGAGAATGGCTGGATATATGTTTTTTTGCTGCCATGAATAGCACCTTCGAGATCAGTAACTCAACATATACAAGGATCCTAAGTTCAGCGGGGAGCTTGAGGGATGGAAAAATGCTTTTGTTGAGATTTGGTGGTAGTTGCGGCATCCGGTACCGCGGCTGGAGTGCCTATTTGAGCGTAGATTTGGGTTATGGCAGATGGCGCAGTTAACTTTCCCCTGCTGCTGTATCTGTTCAGGAGTTGGCTTGTGCGAGACTTATTGCGTCTTTGGGTATTTAGTGCCAATTGACTCATCAGGCCGTTGACTTCTTGGCTCGCTTACTGAGATAAGTTCCAAAAAGACTTGCTCGTCTCAGAGGTTGCCGTCCCTCCTCAACTGGGAAAATCCATCTAGGACATCAGAGTCAGGTGGGAGTCTTAACAAGGCACCTTGGGCGCGCCTTCGAAAAATGCCCGGATTTGCTGGGCCAGCAGGGTTTTTCTCTTCAACAGACGAGGTGGAAGGAGTTGCAGAGTCGGCAACGGAGCGCTTGTCAGTGACAGAAAGCACGTCGTCGGGAGTAGGTGGGAGACCTTGGAGCCGAGAGGACAATCGAGCTCGAACTTGCCTTGAGGGAGCAGAAGGGTCTCCTGCCCGAGGCCTCTTAGACGCAGGCATTTTTAGGGGTTAGTTGAGGCGAATCAATAAGGGGAGAGCGGAGATCCATATGGCTAGACGTTACCATCGCATTGCTTACCATCTGTTTCTGTTGCCTGCACTACCTTATGTATATAAAGACCTTCTAAAGCCAGCTTCAATCGACAGAGTTCTCATTCTTGATCGTCCTCTTCGACAATATTCAACGGCTCAATTCCGACATACCGCACCAGATCGTTCTACCGCAGGCCAACACGGTCCAACACGGTGACGTACGTTCGCGACTACTATTTTGCCAGGATGTCAGATGTACTAGGACAAAGAGTAATGGTTTAGAATCGCGTTGCAACCTTATCGTAACCTAGTTACTGAGGTTACGTCTCTGTGGACAAAGGTTTGAACCAGGGCTAGACTGGGGTTGTCCTTGGCATTCTGGGAAATGTTCAGATTCAGTTCAGAATCTGTTGATTCGGAGTGATGTTGCCTGCACAGCCTCAAAATTTTGATGTTCCTCTCGCTCGAAGAACGCTAGAATTGCACGCCAGAATTGCACGCTAAAAGAACACTAAAAGTTGGTGTTGGTAGGGGGGGTACTTGGGCAGTCTCTGAGCTCAGCGACGTGTCACGTGACAGCGCGCGAGCCATCGTGTAGATACCTTCTCGGGGCCTTCGAGCCCCTGAGATTCTTCTTGATAGAGTATCATATGTATCATTTTCCATCAGCCTGCTCAGCGTCTGACAGTTGGTAACTTTACCGTATGAAGCCTCTGAACTGAAGGTCTTGGCGTCAGTTCAGCCGGACAAAAACACGGATCAACGTCAGATTGAAAAGGCTCCAGATTGCAACCGAATACGCCCTAAAGCAGCGTCAACACCCTCCAGATTCGGCGGCAGATTTACCCAAACCCCCGCCGGGGTGTAAAGTGGGCAAGATTTAGGCAACGCTCTGATTTGGCTAGCGAATTCTGTGCGATATAAATTTTACTTTGCTATCCAGGAATTGTGACGGAATAGAAGAAGATTTAATTAAGGGAAACGATAATCATACACCCCAATTGATACACATATACCCCCTACCCAAACAAGCTTAGATCCTTCCACTTCAAGTTAGAATATCACGTGCGTTGACTTGTTTACACCCAAATCGCCAAAACAACACCACGCGCCCATCTGAATCAACACCTCGCATTTGCCTTACCTTCTTATCCAAGAGCCTACAATTGTAGAATGCCATCGCGGTCGCCCGGCTGGCTCTACGGCTGGCTCTACGAATCGCATTAATAACTCAGCGGGGGCTCTCAGCAAACGAGCGAAATGCTGGCTGCACTACCCGCGGGCAAGGGCGCGGGCGCGGACGCGGACGCGGACGTGCATGTAGAGGCAATCTACAGACGTTAAATAGAGGTAGCAGCACCCAATCTAGTTCTTACAGCGCCTCGTAGAGCACTCCGCAGTCCTACCGGTTAATTAAGCACGACCCTAAAGGTGTTATACACATTGATTTTCGCGATTTAGGTATAAACACATCAACACACGTGATATTCTAACTTGAAGTGGAAGGATCTAAGCTTGTTTGGGTAGGGGTGTATGATTATCGTTTCCCTTTAAAATTTACAACACTTCAGAAAAACAAAATTCCCTTCACTATCACCATTACAGATATAATACAACCTCATCCACTCTAAAACCCCATCGCTCGCTCTAACACATCAAAAGGAAAATGCACAATGAGGAGATCATGCGTCAATAAATCCTTTACCTCTCATCTCCTTCTCGGACCAGCTCCACAACTCCTCTGCCAACTTCTCATTCCCCGCCTTCTTACTAGGCTTCCCCTTCTTCGCCGTCGGCACAAAATACCCCCCAACATCGCTCTCCTTGAAATCCTGGCTCGCAACCGCAAACAGCGACGAATACGACCCCTCGTCCGCAGTGCTATACACGCCCAGCGCCTGCAGCACCGGCTGCAGCATTTTGAGCGGGCTGCTAGTCCTCTCGTTCAGCTGCGTGTTAATGCTGCCAGGGTGAACGGAGGCGGTCCAGATGCCCTTGCCCTCATCGCTGGTGCCATTCGGGCCGTAGAGTTTTGCGAGGGTTTTGGCGTGGAGGATGTTGCCAAGCTTGGACTGACCGTAGCGGCTCCAGATGCCGCCCTTCACGAGATCGATATCGGCGAAGTTGATGCCGGCTGAGGGCGCAAAGTTGTGGCCGTTGCTGGTTAGATTGACGACGCGCACATCGCCGGGCTTGGCGCCAGGCGCAGCCGCTGTGGATAGGAGGGTTGGTAGAAGGAGGTATGTGAGCAGCCAGTGGGAGAGGTAGTTGGTCTGCCATTGCGCTTCGTAGTTGTCTTTGGTTTTCTCGAAGGGCGTCGCCATGATGCCGGCATTATTCACTAGGCCGTGCAATTCGGTTTCCTTGTTCTTGAATTCTGCCGCCGCCACGGCGACTGTTTTTAGGTCCATGAGGTTTATTTGCAAGAAATTGATGTCGGCTGAAGGGACTATCCGCTTTATTTCGGTGATGGCAGCGTTGGCTTTGCTCTCGGAGCGGGCACCTAGGTATATGCGGGCACCGTGCTCAGCGAGATGTTGAACAGTGTATCTGCCAATGCCTGTATTGCCGCCAGTGACGACGTAGATCTTGCCGGTAAGAGAAGGAAGAGAGGATGGTGTGAAAGCCATTTTAATCTGCAGTTGACTGAATGCAAAAATGTGCAAGATGAAAGTGCGAATAGCAGACTTCTTGAAAGATTTCAGCCAGGCAGGTATCACGACAAATGACTTAAGCTGGCTGGTAGGTAGAGACACAGAATTGTACGAGTGATCTGTTCCATTTGAGGTGGCTCTAAGAGCCCTAATATACATAAGAGAATTGACCTCCTACAGGGGTCCCTAGAGAGTGATGATACAGGTGGAAACTATTCTGATACTTGCTGATACAAATATCGAACAGCACCCGTCGCACCTCTGCAGTAAAGCTACCTCCGTGGCCAACAAAAGAGATGGATTTATTACTCGTCCACTTTATATCATTAGATGTTGATGGAAAGCTATAAAGACGATGTTAAGAACAGGCAATTTCTGTTAGCTTTTATTTCATTCTTGTCACATAATTCTTGCTGTACCTATTGTACACTGCAATTACCCGGTTTGGATGAGCGGACGACTCGCGCATCAATTTTCGTCCGGACACGCATCATTCTCAGCCGCAGCCTCGCTTAACCGGAGGGGAAGTTAACGAGTTGAGGGATTCTAAAACGGGATGCCATACGATGATTGAGAATTTACTAAAGACGTAATTGGTTGTGAGGCGCAATGTAGGGGTAGGTGAAAAAGAAAGGTTAACGGGCAGCTTGGAACACCAGCTGCTGGTTGCAAGGAGCAACCAAGAGCCTTAGTCAAGCCGGGTGACCTGGCGTCGCGCTTTGTAGCACGGACCCTCCATTGTTGAAGTTTTCTTCGCGTTGCTCTTCGCGTCAAAACATTCCCCGTTCATCATTGCAAAAACAAGCTCTCAGGCATGCTAACTGAACATAACATGAAATACTCAAACGCAAAATTGGAGCAAGAATCATACCACAAGGCGTACCCTTTCCTTCTTTTAAAACACCTTCGTCGCAATGCTAACTTACACTCCAAAACACCAACAAACATCCTCCGTCCCGTATCGAAAGCCCGATGCACTTGTGATTGTCATAACGAACATAAAAACGCAAGTCAAAATCACCCGGAAAACGATATAGAAGAGCCAGCTTCAATATCTGCCTCATTGCGTGGACGCGACCTCACCGGCCCCAGTTCTCGCCATTCGCTAACTTCTTCAAGCGCTACATCGTATGGTGAGGGGTAGAACCTTGGTTGAATAATTGGATCGCGGTTTTCTGGTTTTGTTAGAATCATCTAGTAGAATTTGCGACAGTTTCCCAACTTGTGCACTCGATCTTACCTAGTCGACGCCTCCATATCCACCTTACACAACGGACTAGGACGCGCTTCGCTGCAGCTTTCCAGTATCTGTAGCTTATGCAAGGCACTATTATCCCGACGAAAAGCGCTATGATGGCAATGACCGCCTCCTTAGACCAGTTTGATGGGTTATTAGTTACTAGCACAGCAACGGGCGTTTCGACAGGTACTATGAGTGTGAGATTGTTTATTCAATTCTCATGCTAACAGGGTCTTCTTACTGCTATTTGACATGAGCAGCTACTCTGCTCATCCCTAGATGGGTTGGACGGTGGGTAATTTCCCAAGGGTGGTTCCAAAATAGCTCGCTCGAAGATTTGGCAGGGCAACCGCCACGCTACTCCAACAGGTGAGGTGGTTTCCTTAATTTCCTTGTGGCCGAATTCTTTTTGAGTTCGTCTAGCTATGTTAACCTGGCTTGCATTTCAAGTTACAGTCGATCATCAGACTTATTACTTACTTAGACTCCAGATTACTTCGTAAAACTTCCTTATTATGTTATTTTCTAATGATAATATTACCCCCCTTTCTTTCTCTTTACCATGTACACTGTTTATTAAATTATTCAGAGGTTCACCATGAACTTGTATCCCGCTATTTTCGCGCTTCACTTGATCTTTCCGTAAATCACTACGAACAAGAAAATAAAAACCGAAGTATATTTTTAAATGCCGTTGAATGTTTGTGGTAAGAAATTCCTGGAGTGACTGACGTTGTCTATATACATGGCCAACCGCCTCTCCGCCTTAGCGGAGTCGTGGAGGGAATCGTTGACAGGTGCAAGCCAGCCCAATTCTTACCAGGGTGGCCAATGATGACATGCTTTCTATGCGTCCACCTCCGGGGTTAGTTGCACCGCACGTCAGCGTAGGCGTTTGTACTCTCGTTGGCCCGCACGCAAAATCGGCGGCTGGGAAGGGCGGTGCAGGTTAAGCGACGACACACCCAGACAAAGACAACGAACACCGAGCGGTCCCGTTCTGGCACCGCTGTAGCGTTGCCCTGCGTGGGTGAGACGGTGGACACAGCGAGAATCGTGGGGACTGGCTGCGGCCTTCTCTTGGTGGTGCGTAAAGAGGCTAGCTGCTCTCAAGGAGTCTAGGGCAGGCATGTCGCTTCCTGCCAGTTCTGCAGGGCCGTGAGTGGCCATGAATCGTTCCAAATTCCCTAAGGTTGAATACATACTTTATATTACGCACCATGCAATTTTCTGGACAAAGAACAGAATGGGCCGAAACAACTTACTTTCGCTCCGAACAATTCAATTGCTCAATCAGGAAACCAAATAGCATATAGTCTTAAGCGAATCTTTAATCCTCGTGTATATATATCTTTGGGGGCTTGGGTTTTTCGTCCGCTAAAGCAGTACATAAACATTCGCCGTCGTTGCAATTCCGAGGAAGGTTATGATTATATCTTTAGGGTATGCTTAATGTAGCAAGAACTTCGAAATAGCTAGAGATGGAGATAATCAGTCCGAGTGTATCTGCCGAATTAAATTCAGGGGTAAAAGGTGAGACGTGAGTGGGCGGACCTAAGAGGCCTGTGCAGGTCGCATATTCTATGAAGTGTCTGAGCGCGCCACGGCCCTAACCCCAACTAGCTCGCGTGGCATGCGTCACAGGCTTGTTGCAATGATCGCCGAAACTGCGTCTGTCAACGCCATCGCCATGCAGCGCGGGTGGACCGCGACGTCGAATGTGGAGACGGAACCATCATAGTTGGTGTGGGGGTCACCGAAAAGTCTAAGGGGTCGTTCGGTTGCAATATGGAGGTCTCATATTCCATTTCATTCGGAGTGATTTTGTCTGCACAGCCTCAAAAATTTGATGTTCCTCTCACCGCTCGCAAAACGCCAGAATAGCACGCTAAAATATTGGCAACTTTACCGTATACAGCTATTGAAATGGAGCTCTTGGCGTCATTTCAATATGGAGCTCAAAGCTCCCGTTACAGATTTCAGTTCAATATGGAGGCTTCATATTTGCACACGTCCGTGCAACCCGTAGAGCCACAGACGCGTGTCAAATCAGGAAGTAACGCGTCCTTTCTGCCGGACTTTCAGTTCATATTCAATCTGACGGTTTTGCAACCGAACACACCCTAAATGTTGAGGTTGCAAATTTTAAGATAATATTTGGTGGATGCTATAATGAATATACTGCAGGCAATAAGCCCCTCAGTACCCCGCGTAGTACCGGGGGTTTACATGTTGGGATATTGTGACTTCTTATCCCATGAGCGGTAAGCAAAATGCGCTATGGATCGTATAGAAAAGGCCATAGTAGAAAATGAACGATGGAAAAAAAGGCTATCAACGGTTTCAGGTACAGAGAGGATAAGATAATAAGTACCAATGCAATTGTTACCATGGAGCCGGAGGAGCCTATCCCAAACCTTACGGGTTGATACTTGTTTGAGGGGTAACCTCGAGGAAGACAAATGAAATAAATCGGCCGGCGGTACATCTTGGGCTTGTTCCAACCCAAACCCTGCAGGCTGGCGCAAATGATTTCTACAGCATCCTGGCGCATCCCGTGGTTAGCGTGTTTTGTCAACCTTCCCCTAAACAGCAAAAATACCAAAATTTCCCCTACAAAAAGGCCGTGCGGGAGTGGCTGCGCTAACCACCGGAATTGAAGAGATGCTGTAAGTGCTGTCAAGGGGATCGACGGTTTGCGGACGCATTAAGTGCCCATCAGAATATGTCAGACGCCAAGTGTGGCTTAGTTTATGAGTCATACGGGGAGGGGGGTCCCCCCCCTACCTGTGACTCATACCTCATGTATATATAGTCTTTTTTTCTTCATAGATCAATCTTCACACGAGTTCGACAGTTATGAGCCCGGGGTTGTTTCCCACGCACTGATTACCTCTTTTGATCAGCTGTTCCCACGGCTCGTGTCCGGGTATACACAGTATACTCGTTATCAACAAGAAGAAGGCACCTTGCTGCCATAAAACTGGAGCCGTCGTAACGAGCGACGCGCCTTCAGAAGAAGCTGGCACCCTACTACCATAAAAGACAACGACATTAACGCCGTCGTAATAAGCGACGCGTCACAATTAACGAGTCGCTTACACCGTACTGCTACGACAATTAATTCGTCCCTCAATCAATCCTCCTATAAAGACAACCACAACCTAGATACACAACCATTCGATATAGTCGACCTACTCCACCACAGCGTAATGACCCCACGTGGCGTCCAAGTAGAGCCCAGCCAGAGCAAGACGCCAGAGCGGAAGCTAGCTTGGATATACTAATGGTGAGAGACGCGGGTTCTTAGAACGAGACGAGGGTAACACAGGGTTAGGTTATTGAGCTTTAGAACGAGACTTTAAAATTCTACGCCCAGACTGGTAATACAGCTTTAATCTCAGAGAGCTTAAAGCTGGGAGGGTGTGTCAGACGCCAAGTGTGGCTTAGTTTATAAGTCATACGGGGAGGGGGGTCTCCCTCCCTACCTGTGACTCATACCTCATGTATATATAGTCTTTTTTTCTTTATAGATCAATCTTTACACGAGTCTTCCTGACCTGAACTTTCAGTTCGACAGAATACACCAGCCCAAGAGCTGCTGCACATGCTAATAAGCCATATCGCTCAAGCCCACACATATTTATTCGCCGTGTCTAACGTCTTTTCCCACCTGTCTGTCTGCAATTAGCTGGACAATCGAGGAGGTTGTTGACCGCTGTTCCTAAAACACGCAATGGAAGTTCGCACGCATTGGCACGCTTTCCCTTGGCCTTGCTATACTCGGCTTGGCACAAGAGCGTACCTTAGCGTTGCTCGCCGGGGGGTTAAAATCTTACCTCAGCGAGCTCAGACGCGATTTTTTAGCTAGCATCGGAATAACCTAAGCCGTCTTCCGAATTGCAAAATCACGTCTGAGAGGGTTTGGCGAGTTTTGTTAAAAGCATAAGCAAAATCCGCAAAACGGATATTACGGATGTCTAATTCATTCATTTATATAACGCTTTATTATTACCAAAAGTTAATACAATATTTTTAAGACCTAGGGCTTCTAAATGGTATAAATTTTATAATATGGCTATTGCTTAGTCCTGACATTAATTTCGTTAAAGTTAAAAAACGCGTTGTTAAAAGCATAAGCAGATATTATATCTTATTAAATAGTCTGCTAATATAGATAAAACTATACAGATATATAGATATTTACTACTCAAAGCTATTACAACATTTAGTAGGTGCTATAGTTGGGTCCTTTCTTGAAAATTATCCTCCCTTGGCCCGGAGTGCCTCTACTACTACTAGGGGTGAGCTTTGAGCAGAGCCTTGTGCAGAGCCTTAGTAGAGCTTCGTGCAGAGCTTTAGTAGAGCTTCGTGCAGAGCTTTGTGCAGAGCCTCGTGCAGAGCCACATGCAGGCGTGCAGACGTGTAAATGTGCAGACGTGCAGACGTGCAGACGTTCGTACGGGCGATCGATTGCAGAGACGTTTGTAGAGACGGGCGTTCGTACGGGCAATTGTAGAACCTTCCTAGTATATTAGTGCTGCGTGTTAGTAGAGCTTTTACAGAGCCTCGTGCAGAGCTTCGTGCAGAGCTTCGTGCAGAGATTCGAGCAGAGCTTCAAGCATAGTTTCGAGCAGAGCTTCAAGCATAGTTTCGAGCAGAGCTTCGTGCAGAGATTCGAGCGGAGCTTCAAGCAGAGCTTCGAGCAGAGCTTCGAGCAGAGTTTCGAGCAGAGCTTCGAGCAGAGCTTCGAGCAGAGCTTCGAGCAGAGCTTCAAGCAGAGCTTCGAGCAGGGCTTCGAGCAGAGCTTCGAGCAGAGCTTCGTGCGGAACTTCG